>Ga0214477_101085_pt1 | contig 15098 bp, 9 predicted proteins | sample M1_20Mar14CPVII9_FD_165058 | JGI IMG/M metagenome (GOLD analysis project Ga0214477, IMG submission 165058) | Marine eukaryotic communities from Monterey Bay, California, United States - M1_20Mar14CPVII9sort6BwellC16 | ecosystem: Environmental > Aquatic > Marine > Unclassified | place: USA...
AATCAATAAAGACAAATTAAGGTCAAATAAAACAGCCAAGTCGCCGAGACTTTATACTGAGCACACGAATTCATATCATAAAACAATACTTTAGCGGACTTTCCTGCCATGATTGAGAGAGGTATCCATAATGGAACCTCTTGTATTTCGGATTCATTACCACGCCGTACTTTCAATTGGAATTCTGGTTGATGATTATTTGTTGTTGTTCTTTCGTTATTATGACTTTGCTTGTTCTTCTTCTTATGCCTTCTGAGTTTACTCGAGGCTAATGAGAACATGATCCGATAGTATCTTAGAGATGTGTATGATAATTATGTTTACAATATCTAGCTCATTCAACTTGTTGTATGATCTATCGCAATACCACCATAGAAGTCATATTATGATGTTTCTACGAGGTTCTCATATTATGCATATGTATGTGTGTATGATGGTATCATCATCCACTCCTCTTCTACTCACAAAAAAATGCATTCTTCACTCACGACACATGTCAGTATCCTTTTTGCAAGTAGGCAGGATAGTTGAGAAATGATCTGTCAGTTGGATGCCTAATCATCCTCCAACGCACGCCCCCAAAGCCTTCGAGAACCATGATTGACGTCGTGATTATATTTCGATTCCTCACTGAAGCATAATATGTGGCTCATTGCATAGGTGTGAACAATATAGGGGAGACCGGAGTAACTAGAGAGGTTGTTCAATACTGCAATATCATAAATCATATACCTACAAGACAAAACGAGTACTTATATCAATTCATCATCTATTGACATATCCAACAACATCAATATACAATGGTCAGGAATGCTAATCACTCGAAGCAGAAGTGGAATATCTTCATCTTTTTGCTCTCTCCTATTGATACCGCATGTAGCAACATGTGTCATCCAGACGAAGATACATACGACTCTTCTTCTTCATCATCTCTAATAGCTGCATCGAATGTATTCGGTGACTCTATGATTGCCTCGTCAATGTCATCACTGTCATTATCAACCTTTGATAAGCAAGTTAGGGAGAATTGGAGGAGGGCTCGCAAGCTGCAAAAGAGGAACAGCCACCACGACATCTCATTACTTGACAATTCTATTACCGAGGATGGAAATGAAAATGAATATTGTGAGAAACTCAAGAAGGAGGAGGTTGCAACTACTACTATGAAAGCTACGAGTGTTAGACCCCCTCTATCACATCCAAAGCAAGAGAAGAGGAAGATGAAGAAGAAGCAGAAGATTCATGCTCCTAAGACGAGATCCTTATTATCACTATCAAGGCCTCCGTTATCTCCTCCCCTAAAACAAGAGAAAAAGAAGAATCGTCTTGTGTTGGCTAGGGAGAAGATGAAGTATGGTAAACACAGGTCTACTAATACGGGGAAGCAACAACAGAAAGAAATCTTATTATAACAGGGGAGATATTCGATTACCTTTGATGTCTTATATACATACTAAGCTTTGAAGACCTATCATAAGATAGTTTTCCATAAGCTATTTTCATAAATGATAAACAAGTCAAGTAGTACTTTATTTGATTCTGTTTAATCATGAGTGTTACTTATCTAGTTCTAATTACTTATTTCTCAATCTCACTGTGTTAGACGACATGTTCTTCTCTTTCATGACACCCCTAGCATCTTCTTTGTTCAAACAAAAGAACTTATCTTGAATGACTGCCTCTTTACGCCGGAGCATCTGTTTATCCAATCGCTGTTGTGTTTTGTCGTGGAGATACAACCAAAAAAATGCTAAGCAGGATACCTCTCTTCTTTTTGTATTGCAGTATCATTCGTACGATAAATTGATTACAATGTTCTGACTAAACCTAAACTTACCCACTTACTAGGTTATGAGCTCATCATCACCTTTCCCTCATCTCATCCATCCTCTCACTTTAGGAACTGCAAATTGCTAGTGAGAGTCATATAGTTATAGTTACTAACTAATTCACCATGTCTGACGAAGAAGTACCCGCTGAAGAAGTCGCCGAGGAGGAAGAAGAAGTAGCCGAGATGAATGTCTTGGATGCTTTGAAGGAGGTACGTTTTTGACAAAGATATCATTTTTTTTGCACATATGATGTGTTCATCTACCTACTACTTTGCAATGCTAACAATCTGCATCCCCTCCCTTCTACTTAACAGGTCCTCAAGAAGGCTCTTGTTCATGATGGTCTCCGTAAGGGATTACATGAATGTGCCAAGGCTCTTGACCGTCGCTCAGCCCGTCTATGTTGTCTTGCTAAGGATTGCGAGAACGAGGAGTACAAGAAGCTTATCCGTGCTCTTTGTGCCGAGGGTGAGGTATCTGTTATCATGGTTGATAGCGGTAAGGACTTGGGTGCATGGTGTGGATTAGCCAAGCTTGATGCTGATGGTGAAGTTAAGAAGGCCGTTCGTACTTCCTGTGCTGTGATCACCGACTTTGGTGAGGAGACACGTGCCTTAACTGTTCTTTTGGATTACCTTCAGAAGCAGGCTGACGGTGAAGAGTAAATGTATTCTTTTGGGTATTAATGGATGATGTGAGATGAGATTGTAGTACTTTTTATTTGCTGCTACTACTTTGCAACATGATAAAAGGCCTGCACATCTCCTTGAAGTGGATTTTATCCCACTCACAGACAGATATGTACCCAAAACTTAACCTAACCAAATCAGATTGACACGAAAATATATCATATATCTACTAGTACTTCTTTACTACCATATATCTCTTACTAGACCATTGAGTATTGAGATTGATTATCAAACTCGAGCTAGCTCTTCTTCTTTTTTCATTCATTTCTTATTCATTAGCCTTAATATTCTAGAAATTGTGGCATTAATTTCCATCCCAAACTATAAAAAGTTGACTCAGCAGTCGTCATAATTTCCCCCAACATAATACACCTAACACAGATGATTCGAAACATACACACATCTTTTGCTCTCCTATTATGCACCACGATACGATATCCACTTAAACTAACTGATACCTCTCAAGTCGCGTATCTTACTTTGCCTTGCCGTCTTTTACACTTTCCTCTTCTGCTGCCTTCTCAACATACTTTTGAACTCTCCATCTAAATATTGGATTACCCTTAGTCTCTTCCAACATTCGATTAAATTCATCCGAATCCAACCCATATCGTTTTACAATCGCCTCGGCTTGGACTGGAAACTTCTCACAAACCCGACGTACTTCTGGATGTAGCAGTGGTTGGACATTTGGATCTGATAAATCAAATCCTGGTGGGAATCGTTCAACTTGTAATGATTGTCGTAATGTTTCCATTTGATCAGAACGCAAATCTTCAATTTCATGTATAGACCTTGCAAATAATTGCACACGAAACTTTTTATGTTCCTGTGATTGTAGTAACTTTTTTGATGATGGGTCATCAAGTAATGGTACCTTATCAAGATTAACAGCACTTGCCATACGATATAAATAAGCCTGTTCCGAGACACGTTCTTTTAATGCAGGATCTGATAGTACCTCACGTCCAATTTGATTAAATTGTGTAACCGTCATACCCAATGCTTTCACTGCCTTTGTACTTTGTAATAAGAATGCAGATTCTGCACGTTTCTTTGATGCTTCAAATTCTGATCCTTCCCCCTTGACCTTTTCACCTCCGGATATACTACCCAACCATGATTTCTTCCCTTGTGTTACTTCAGTCCTTGCAATTTCTGCATCACGCACCCTGCGTAATCCCTCAGTGACTGCCAGTGCAGCTGCATACCGATCATATTTTTCTTCCGAGGGTATACGAAATATAGATGGCATTGTATCCCCCTTCACTGTAGGTGAACTGAGTACACCACTGTTTGGTATTTTAGATACACTACTCATTTTACGCATCTTCTTAACACCCTTTTTCATCTTCTTTTTCATACCCTTTTTATTAACTGGAGCTAATGATGAAGATTCACTGCCCTTTTGCACCTTCTTCTTCCTTCTTAAAGCAGCAGCAGCTCCACCTCTAAGAGGTAAACCTAAATTATTATTTGTTGTTTGTGTCTTTGTAGTAGGTGACGATGTTCGAGTATGCCATGGCAGGCGAAGTGAAGAACTGCCGACGCCCGGTGATGGCGAGGCATTAGAGGTTCCTATTATACAAAATAGAACAAGGATATATATCATTGCAACTATCATTATGCTCGTCAAGAGAACCGACCGTAGTCAAGTATGACAAGTAAGGCCCCAAAAAGAAAGCATTTTTGCAAGAATATAAACGTTTAGACTTTATTCGGGGGGGGATAACCACACAGCCTCACACGGGTATGATGGGGAAGCTATCAAGCTCTAATGGTGGGGATAACAAATTAGCTTTATTGCAAATATTGGCACATCAGATATCTATGACCATTGGTGGTAGTTTAGCAGTGACGGCGATCTTGATAGGCTGACATTGTTTAGGATACGCTGACTACATCTTTGGTATCTTTGACATAATTCTTGATCTGCTAATAGTAGAGGATGGGAGAGATGAACAAGGAAGAAGACATACTACGCAGTGATACTGCTGCTGTCGATGCACCATTCGAATGGTTAACAGGTTTCAAAAGTATACGTCATTTAGTGACACCTTCAAGAATCATTTTTGGATCAGATACATCTACAAATGCATATTATCTTTCATCAAAGCATATATCACCAATTTATTTAAATGCACTACATGTAGGGTGTGGCACATCTACCATTGGCGAGGCATTAGCATGTTTACGAGAGCGTACACCTAATGGTCGTCTGCTTCAGTATGGTAATGTGGTAAATGTTGACAATGATAGTAAAGCATTAAAGGCAATGCAAAATCGCTGGGAGAGTAGAAGACAGGCAAACACAGAAGATAAACACGGCATCATGCAATGGGAATGTCTTGATTTCAGTAGTGATGAATCATGTAGACTAGCACTTGATGGAGTTTATCAACAGCTGGAGGCAAAGAATACAGATGCAAACAACAACCATAAAGGTGGATGCTTTGATTTGGTACTTGATAAGTCGACACTCGACTGTTTGTTATGCACAGGAAAGTCCTCGTTAGTGTTGTTTTGACTTCATTTGAACTTAGTTAGCCTTATTTGATTGCCTTTGCGAATCTCATGTACTAACAGAAGCTACTATCGTCTCCCTTCCCTTCCATCTTCATAAACTGTGCAACGCACATCTTCCACAGAAACACAGACGATTGCCCAGTTTCTGTGCGAGGTATACAGAGCATTACGAGTGCCTACCACATCGACAGATTGCAATCAAGGTGATAACAGCAGCGAACAATCAACAATAGATCAACCTAATTGGGGAGGAGTATACGTACTTATCACATTTCATCCACCAGAATTCATAGAGCAATTATTGCAACAACTACCTGGTGCCGATTGGCATATAGAGAAAGAGATGATTCATCGAGAGATGGAAAATGTAAAGGAAAATAAGTACTGTATAGCAAAAGTTGAAGAAGTAAACTCTGAGTGTGTGCAAGATCTGCACCAACCACCCCCATCTTCCTCTTCATCGACTTCCCCTTGGTCAAGTGGTACGTTCAATCCGAATGACAACTACAGAAAAACACTCAATGTTTTTACATGCCGACGGCAATCTTCAAATTGTGAACAACATGAAAATCTGCTTAACAAGGATCTAGTACAACAGCACATCGAATTAGTTTGTGATGAACATTATAAAACAAACAATCCAATGATAACAACCGAGAGGAGAGAACAACTTCGTCTTGCATTCTTAGAGGCAATAAAGATGAAGAATGACATGTCTACAACAATTGAGTTAAAGCAGTGCTATCAAATGCTGTTTACTGATGCCGAGAAAGAGCATTTATCTTATGAATACTTTATTGAAGACTGGGAAGCATATTGTAGTAAAGATGAAACTATCAATCGATCTGGTATGACATTTGATGTGGCATTAGATTTTCTCAATGAGATGCAATAAGTTTAGACTTTGTATTATTCTTAGTAGATAGCTCTCAAAGTGGATTGTTTTCTAGCCATTGCGTTTGTTCTGCATTCAAAGATGGTTTGGCGCCAAGTTCAACTAGCTCCATATTAAAGTATAAGGTCGACCCTCCTGGAATAGATGAACCAGCACCCTTATCCCCATATCCTAACTTTGAAGGGATGATTAGTTGCCTAGCTTCTCCAACTCGCATTTCCAATACCATTAAATCCCATCCTTTAATTACTTGGCTAACACCGGCTATGAATTCAAATGGCGTATCACCAAATGGGCCCTTGGAACTATCAATCTTCTTTGAGTTAGAATTGTCTTCTGGAAATCCATTGAGATATAGTGTGTACTTAGCCTTTACCTTCTGAGCTCTCACCGGTTTAGGCGAGTTCATATCAGTCGGAGGAGATGTCACCTTGTACTTGATTCCACTATCTGTGGTTTGGAATACATCATCCGCCCATGCTGGAAGTGTCGTCTGAGAGATGAGAGTAGAAGATATTAGCGCTGTGGATATGCTATCAACCAGAATTTGTCGTCTTGATATCGCATCAGGTTGTGTTGTTGTTGAGAATGCGGCAGCACTGCTCGAAAATAGTAGTAGCGAGCTTGCAATAATGGTAGTTGCCTTCATGTTGTGATGGGTGGGGTTTAATATCACTTTCACCACCGTACCACACGTCAAATAAAGTGAGTGTGTGTGTGTGTATAGTGTATAGGCTTGAGAAGTAGTATGATCGTGGTATGATACTTTCACCACCGTACCACACGTCAAATAAAGTGAGTGTGTGTGTGTGTATAGTGTATAGGCTTGAGAAGTAGTATGATCGTGGTATGATATTATGCTATATTATGTTGTAAGTTACTGGTTGGATCTTTCAAAAAGGGCACAAATAAAGGGATCCAAGATCTCATTCTAAAATAGGGGTCCGTTTATCTAAACTATTCCTACGTTTAATTCTCATATTGGGGGCTATTTACAGGCATATAGGTACTCTTAACGGGTAACCGTGTGGTATCTTGTGCCCGTGTGATCTTGCTTGATTTTACCGCAAAAAGCTCATAATTTTAGAATCTCATCATTGCAAAGAACTATCTATTACAAAGACTACTAATGACCCGCTCATCAATCGCAGCCGCCCTCCTCCTAGGGTCGGCACAATATATTACTGCTGATTCGGCTGATACTGTTTCAAGCCGTTTACAAGTTCATGTACGTTAAATTTATTTAATCATACCTACACAACAATATACAATTTCAGAGTTAGTGAAAGAAAGATATAATTGGGTGTACCTTCTCCTCCTTATTGGAATGGGCGTTGTAGTACTGTATCGTATAAACCTACTAATCTACAACATTCAATGCAATCGATTGGCACAATAGCTGATTTATTGCGTGTTTATATTGGTGGATGTAGTATGGTTAACCAAAGAGGCAGGCGTACTAATATCTTAGCAATAAGCCCTTGAATGGAGTCTATTTATTGGAAGATGCACAGGCTGTTAATACGCTTTCAATGATGGAGACAAATTTACGTTGGATAATTGGATTTGCAATGACACCGACGTTTTATTTTTGTGCATATCACGTGCACACTTTTTTGTTTATAGTCTTTATGTCTCAGGGGTCATAGAAGTGTGAACAACAAAGGGGGAAATAAACGAAGGCGAATCATAGAGAGATAGAAGTACTGAATATGATTTGTGAATGGTTTATATTGTCATATGTTATTGGATATTATGTTTGTGTTACATGAGATTATTGATTTGGAAATATCTTTTTACTAATATACTTCTCCATATAATTTACACAGGTTCCTCAAACACTTTTTAGACCAGAAGGGTATGATCATCGTGAAGCATTATTTGGCGTCCCGCCCTACGGGGGATCTATTGCTCAAAGTGTTTACTATGCAGACTCTGATCTATGTGATCCTACAGTTAATACTCGAAAGGGATTTCCCATCCGATCCAAGGATAAGAAAGGTGTTATGGAACCATGGCCTTCTCCGTACATTTTAATGGTGGATAGGGGTGGATGTTCATTTGTTCAGAAAGTTAGGAATGCTCAACGTTCGGGTGCGGCCGGAGTTGTTATTGCCGACAATACCTGTTTATGTACTGATAAGAAATGTGTCTCGGCGAATCAAGATGTATGTCAACCCGCTGAACCAATCATGGCTGACGATGGTTCGGGTGGAGACATTAGTATCCCATCATTCTTAATGTTTAAGGTGGATGCTGATGAAATTAAAGCTGAACTTCAAGCTAATCACATGGTTCAGATTGAGATGCAATGGGCCCTTCCTACTCCTGACGATCGTGTTGAATATGATTTGTGGACCACCCCCTCCGATCCAGTTAGTAAAGATTTTCAGAAGGGTTTCAAGGCTGTTGCTGAAGCACTAGGAAGTCACGCCTACTTTACTCCTCACATGTACATTTATGATGGAATTAAGAGTAATTGCCAGGGATTTGATGGAGAGAATATGTGTTTCAACCTATGCACCAACAATGGACGATATTGTGCTACCGACCCCGATAATGACCTCGACCATGGTATATCCGGAGCTGATGTTGTTAAGGAAAGTTTAAGACGTATTTGCATCTGGAAGCATTACGGCGAACAAGACGGAGTTGGCAGTGAATGGTGGGATTACATGTCAGAATTCATGGCACGTTGTGACAATCCTGACTACTTTGCAAATGAGGATTGTGCCAAGGATGCCTACAAACATGCCGGTATTAAGGAGGATATTATTAACAGATGTATTGCTGATAGTGGTGGACTCGATAAAGACAAGCCAAACACCTTCCTCGATTTGGAGATGGAAGCACAAGTTAAGCGAGGTGTTGTTATCCTTCCGACTGCATTTGTCAATACTGTTGCTCTTCGCGGTGGCCTTTCCACAGACACAGTTTTCACTGCCATTTGCAATGGTTTCCTCGAAGGAACAGAACCCAAAATATGCAAACAATGTGATGGATGTGGTGACTTTGCAAACTGCATTGCCAAGAAGAAGTGCAAAGGAAAGGGTGGAGGTGTATCCACTCACATGTTTATGAGTTCAATTCTATTCATTTCTCTAGTATTTGGCGGAGCTGCATTCTGGCATTACAGAAAGACTCGAGAAGAGATGCGTGAACAAGTAAGAGGTATCCTAGCAGAATATATGCCACTTGAGGGAGATGATGGCCAGGTAGGATCACCTATGGATTTCGCAAGAAGAGGGGGAACTGAAGGTTTAATGAGCTAAGTATGTTGGTTTTTGTTTGTCAATTGGGGATAACTGGGATAAGTGTTTGATATGAACATCATGTAAAAAGTAAGCGATTGTGTGCCCATTCAAATAATCTTTAAGGTATATGGTAGTGAGGCTCTTGTAATAGATGAACTACCCTCTTGAACATATTATGCCGAGCGAAGAGTGGATTAATGCATCTACATCACGAACTAACATACCAAAAGCGAATAAAAGCGTGCCAACGTGAATTAGGTGGATCGAGACCTTCAGTGTTTGAGCAAATAAAAGTATATACATTAATGCAACTACATCCATCCACATTCTACGACACATAACTACTCATACCAAAAGCAAAAGATTTGCTTCGACCGTGAATCGAACACGGGGCCTCAAGATCTTCAGTCTTGCGCTCTCCCAACTGAGCTATCGAAGCACTGAAATGAGGACAACAAAAAATAATATATGTAAGATATTTATAAAAATATACTATTAGCCAGTAAATCGAGTTGAGTGGCAAGGCAAAAGGGCAAACAAGATCTGGGGTAAGATGAGGGGCGAGGGAGGGTATTGCACTGTATTCAGCCCTGCTTCAATTTGATAAATATCTCATATGCAGTGGGGTCTTCTTGGGTAGGTCGGTCAGCACAAACATAACGCAGATAATGTCATCTAATGATAATGACAATGATGCACTGTCAATATCAACAACAACAACGACAACAATGGTATCAATAGAAGAAACATTTAAATTATATGAAGAGAGATTACAACAATTACTATCAACGATATGTAATGTAATTGATGGGTTACGTTCATATAAGAATAGTAATGTCGATAATGATATAAAAAAGTTGTATAAGAAATCTGCAATACAGCAAGTGGATGAACAACAGCTAAATAGCAATGAAGGAGATAGTTGCTCGTTATTAACACACTTGCAATCACTTGGTATAATACATCAGGTGCAATCCATTATAAAAGAATCTATTCCTACTCTTCAACAGCAGCAAGAAGAAGAAGAAGAAGAGTACAGCAGACGTAGTAGTAGTGATGAGAGGAGAATTATCTTATATCAAATTATATTACCACTATTAAATAGTTTATTACAAATTTATACAATATTGGATAAGTTACCACAATCAACATCACCTCTTACTTCTCAATCTTTATCATCTGCAAGTACCAACGATATATGCAAAAAGAAGAGTGCAAAACAAAAGCACAAACCACCAATTGGAATGTTATCAATAAATGATTATACAAACATTGCATGTTTAATCGAATATAGTATATCAATTACAATAGTACCATTGTTGGAATATGGTAGTATTGTTTACTTTCCACCATTGACTATACAGCAGAGTAGCACGACAAAAGCAGCAGCAATGAAACACCTACAAAATAAAACAACAATCATATCACAAAAGCAATGTCGAGAATTATCCAAGAGTTTAGCTGGACGTATATCAAAGTATACATTATCTTGGGGTACGACATGTACATTTGATTATTATAATAAGTTATGTGATAGTTTACTACGACTATCGTCATCACCGAATGCAAGTCGTGCTGAAGATAACGAGACTCAACTAAGACAACAGCAACATCAAATAATATACAATATTTACACAAAATATAATGAATTAGCATCACTATCAACAACACTAACAAACTTATTAACATTAGACAGATTTAAACCAATGTTATTCAACAAATATATTACGAATATATATGCAATGGTATTTTGTTGTGAAAGATTGAATTGGTATTTGTATAAGTTGGACCATTTTGCAGTTACATCTTCATCATTATCAACAACATTGACTGCATTGTTTAAACAAGAAAGGTATATTGAAAGGAATAATAGTATAAAGTTACATACATTATATAAGATTTTGGGTGTTAATCCATTGATATTTCCATCATCATTGATATCCAGAACTACTCCTCAATCCAAAGACGAAGTAACTACCGTTGATAACCATGAGATGGCACTTGCATATCGTACTCTCCTTGGCGGCGGTGCTTCAATGATATCAACAAATAACACTACTCAACAACAACAGCAACAACCTGCAATGATAATACCATCTTGGTTAAAATCACGTCTCGGACAATGTTTAACAAGGTTATCAATGATTGATATAGTGTCTGTTGTCGATGTATTTGTTGCTCATGCCAATAGTAGTGGTGGTAGTCGTGATGAGAAGGGCAGTGCGGATGATGTATTAACAAGTGCGGCAATGCGATTGGCAAGTGCCTTATGTGCCAAACCAACAACTTCTTCTACAAATACAACAGCAACAACAAGTAGCAGTAAACAAAAAAGTAGTAATAATGATATACACCATGAACGGTTATGTATACAATTTATCAACTTTTTAATGAAAGATGGTCAAAGTTTGATATGTCAATTAAAGAAGAAGAAGAACGATAATGATATACTACAAACATCTCGTTCATCAATGGCAATGCATCTTACATTATGGGCTGTATTATCACAATTATCAATTGATAGTATACATACTTGTTTTGTTGGTAGATTGATGTCTGGTTTGGTATTAGTACCATGGGCTAATAATGATGATGACGCCGCCGTCAACACCAATCAAAGACTTACTTCCAAACAATCAGTAGCATCAATTGCTTCATGGTTATTAACAATCCCATCATCAATTGATCCGTCGACTGAGAAGAAGGTACAATCTATTCTACTTGAGCCATTCTTCTCCTCCAAATCTGACGAATACAATTATAGTAACAAGAATGAGAATGAGTTCACAATGTTGAATCAATTGATTAGACTTGCTGCATCATTATCTTCTCAGGATGTAGTACCATCATCCAAATCTAATTTGATTATTGAAGTAGACAGTAAATCAGATGACGATGACGATAGTAATGACACCCAAGCATTTGCTCGATTGGTTGAGATGACAATAGCACAAATGATACACATCCTTATTATTCACCGTGGTGTCAAAGAAGATTCACATGCAAAAGATATGAATTGGCTTGCTATTGAGTTATTGAAATCTATATCTACAAACAACTTAGATAAAGATGGGTACTGTTTTGTTGTTGAATCGAAAGAAGAGAAGAGTATAGTCTATAGTAAAAGGGATACAACTCAACAAAATGATGATGTTATGCCCCATCTCCTCATTAATGGAATTGAAACACGAGCAAAATGTTTGATACGAGTTATAATGTCTCTATCTGAATTGTCAACAGACTCGTTGTCGGAATCAAAACTGGAGTCAGAAAACAAGAATCCAGTTAACTTGCTCTTGGGTAATCTATTCCAAATAGCTTTACTTATTCATTACTCGAGTATGTCTGGATCATCAGATTGTGATAAGAATTTATTAGTGAATGGCAATAATAGTTCGTTGGACAGCAAGTTTATACATGATAATCAAGATGACATGACTATGGCCGCAACTGTAGTCCTTGCTACACTTTGTGAGACTTGTCCACCAACGACTCTCCTCCTTGGTAGTGGCAAATCTGATTCGAGTATATTTGATATACTTGGGCTCATTATCAAATCTGCATCTACACATATTGAAAGAGCAGCAGCAACCAACGACGACAAGAGTGAGGAGAGAAATGATTCTTCTTCCGAAGAATTATTCTCAACTACATCAATTGTTCTAAGCTTATTAATTGCCATGCTTGAATTGGGAGCCGACAAACGATCAGAATCAGACGAATCGTTCTTCAAATCTATCCTTCCTTCACTTCTTGTACTATGCTCGGGAGATGGAATGCCAGAAGTAGCAGAGATGGCTAGTCATGCCATGGCGCTAATAGCAGCTCGCAGCAGTGGCATGTCAGCTGAGGTTTCAGAACCACCATCTAATACTACAACTGATAAGATGTCAAGTGTAGATAGAATTCTCAAGAAACTGTATCAAGCTGAAAAAGAATTGCAATCAACTCAACCACCTCTCCGTGCAAAGGGTGTTGTATCTCTTCGTCATATAGCTCGTTCTCTAGTTAATGATGATGGAGTTGGTGGTGAAGATGATGCAAGTCTTCTAAATCTTGTCAATGAAAATGGCAACGCTAAGATCACTGAAGTACAAACGACCTCAGGCGATCCTTTGACAACAATTTCTGCAAAGGAGGAACTCGGGCTTATATCTCGTTCATTGGCTAGAGTTTGTTTAAATGCTTTAGCAGATACTGAATCATATGTCTACCTCGCAGCCATTCAAACATTAGTGGCAATTAGCGACGTTTGTCCATCTGAAATCATGCCTCTTATGGGTGAAGTGATTGCTAAAGGGAATAATATTACCATTAGTATAGCAGATACTGTTCAATATACGAGTAGTATAACGTCCGTGGAATTATCATTATCTCCAGAACAAAGAATCAAAGCTACGGAATCACTTATCTTTATGATAAGAAGACGGGGTGAAGGGATTTTCATGTATGGACGGTCGTTGCTTAATGTAATGCTGTATGGTTCAAGTAAAGACCATGCAAACAAAGATTACCAAACTGCACAACTAATTCAAAGCCAAACGCATAATTACTTTATCCAGAAGAATACTGACGAAGAGAATAATAGCGACGAGAGAAAAATTCGTCTAAATACTGGAGGACCCGTCTACTCTATAGAAGAGAATGATTTGCTCCGAGCTGGTTCAATTTCAGTTACATGTGAACTTGTGACTGTTCTCAATCCCATAATTGTTGCCTCATACTGTCATGATCTTGTTGGATTAGTGATTAGTGCTCTGCAGCTAGAAGAGTCTCGACCTATTCGGCGTGCTGTGGCATGCCTCGCAAGAGAACTGTATACTTGTACACTGAAAGAAGTCACTGCAGAGCTCGGGAATAGTAAAGACAGTCCAGCCACAACAATGGCTATAGCTATTGTCAAGTCAAATGAAGTCCAAATGTACAACGCATTGATAAGTTGTGTTTCGTCGTCTAATCAAGGTGATACATCAAGTCGACTTATTGATCCTGCCACCCAATCAAGATGCTCGGAAGCAATGGAAATTAGAGAAGAGCTAGAGAATATAGGCATATTGCAAGTAGCTACTTTAGTTGCTCAGTCTCAAGAGAATGATTCAAATAACCCCACTGTTGTAGCGGTGAGGAAAGCACTCGCTTAGGTGGCAACAAATAGAAGTAAGGATATTAAATACTACTCTTACAATATATACATACCACCCAGAGTATTCTATGATTCGCCCAACTCGATTTGTTCTAGGATATCTATCATGTCACCAGAGTCCATTGTCAAACCTGACAGATCGCTTCTGTTACTCCTATCAAGATCAAGTTGATCATCTTGACCATCTAGGCATGGATCATATCGTGTTAGTTTCCCCTGTTGATCTTTCTTTACTTGAGATTGAGATGTATCCTTTGGTGATATCTCTTCTTCTTTATTACCTTCTTCAACATCTACTGACTGTTGTAGAGCAGCCAACCTACGATTTCTCTTCCATTTTTGTTTCCGCTTTTGTTGATCGCGTTCATTTTGTATCTTTGCTAAAGTGATCCTTGCCTCCTTTAATTCACTGGCTAACAGCTCAACACTCATCTTTTGTTCATCTAACCCAACACTCGTCTCAATCAACATATAATCTAGCCTCTCGTTATCCGCGTCAACTTGAGATAGTTCATTCAATAACTTTGTCCGCTCTTTTTCATACTCATCGTGAGATCTTTTCTTGTCATCCTCAAGTATAGATATTGTATCTCGTAATGATGACGTCTCGTTTACAACAGATATTGTCCTCTTTTCTAATGCTGATATCTCCTCTTCTCTTTGTGATATGATTTTTTCGAGCTTTACCTCGTTGCTCTCCTCCCGTTTGTCCTGAAGTGCCTGCTCTTGCTTCCTCTTCTCCTCTTCTTCCTCTTGCTT
>Ga0214477_101089_pt1 | contig 15077 bp, 11 predicted proteins | sample M1_20Mar14CPVII9_FD_165058 | JGI IMG/M metagenome (GOLD analysis project Ga0214477, IMG submission 165058) | Marine eukaryotic communities from Monterey Bay, California, United States - M1_20Mar14CPVII9sort6BwellC16 | ecosystem: Environmental > Aquatic > Marine > Unclassified | place: USA...
CCATATGTTGTGTGAATCGAAGAATTGACTTCGTACTGACCGGTGAAAAAAGGTATATGATCTGGTAGGTATACCTACCTGAATTTTGAACAACAAAGAGATAACATTTGCATCATCGATTGAGGTAGAAAATAAAGCATAATTTGTTGGTGCCACAATCGGCGACCGCAGATGACCCGGAGTAATAAAACCGTAGCAGCATGTGATACTACTCAGTGCCAGGAGAGGTATAATATGTATAAGAGACTTCATTATTATAGTCGGCGACCTCAATAAGTGATATGAAAGCAAAGGGGGAGGATACCGCAATTGCAGCTCACCAATAAAATCGTAAAGTTGTCTTACTCCTCTGATCCTATCCTCCTTACCAACTACTAAGCAGTGAATCCTCTCTCAACTATCCGGTTACTCGGTATTATCATCATCATTACTACCATTGGTTAATATTCTCATATCCTTTAATTGTTTGACTGGTATTACACGAAAACACAAAACTATCATACCATCACAGAACATCTCTAAAACATAAAGAACAATTTTCTTTGGAGGTACTACCTGCATATCACACAACAATACAAATAGAATACTAATACAATACATTCATACCTATACCATATACTAAACAACTAAACAAATAATGGGAGGTGGAAGTTATTCACGAAAGAAGGGTGCTCGATCCAAAATTAAAAAGTATAAAAGAAAAACATGGTTATGTCATAGAGCAAAGGATACAGATCAAATACAAGATGAGCTTGAGAAATCTGCAGAAACTGGTATACCAGCTGGTAAATTCGAATATGATGATGAGTTACCCGGTGGTGGTCAATTCTACTGTGTTGAAACTGGTAAACACTTTGCAGACGCTAAAGCATTGGCTGATCATAAGAAGAGTAGATATTACAAAAGAAGATGTAAAGAATTGAAGGAAGAAAAGTACACACAGGCTACTGCTGAAATGGCGGCAGGTATGACAAAGGAAAAGTTACCACCAGCACATCCAAAGAAGGCTGCATAATAAATTATCAATTGTGATTGTGTAGAGGTTACCGGATAGAGTTGTGAGTTTCTTTTCTAAACACATCATTTGATATAGACTTATGGTTAGTCATGCATGTGATTAGCACCTTTCCCTCTTAACTAATGTAATAGTAGTGATTTGTATTATAAAAGTGGTAGGAGGGCTTCAAACTTTCCTATACTATACAATATTTATTCTACAATAATCTCTGAACATATAGTGTCACATCACACCATATGACTTTGTTGTTCCTCATAATAACTACCATTGTCGATGCCTTCATCATGATGTGGATGATGATGCTCTTGTGGGTGCACCTGTGGCCTGGCAAAGAATATATCAATGGTACGACTTACAACATCACGTGCGTTGGGAAGAAACAATGGAAACAGCCAGTAGTTCTCAATCTCTCGTCCCAACAAGTCCAAGGCATCTATCTGCATATCTATTGGGACAGGATTTTCAGAATCAGGTTCTTCCTCTTCATAGAATGCTCGTACCTTGACGGCATTTGGATACTTGAGACATATCCCCTTCAATCTTGACGCCAATAGGTAGAACACTTCATTGATACTCTCAGGTATCGGCGGAGTACATCTTTGCATGGCTTGTAGATATACATCAATCCTATACAAATCTCGAATAGCATTTGCCCTTGATCTTGTTGAATGACTGCCACTAGTCAAACCCTGTCCTTCATACTTACTCAATGTATCTAACCGGAATGCTACTTGACCTAATTCTACCTCGGCAGATCTATGCACTTCTGCTCTTGACGACCAACCAAACTTTGTCTGTAAGAAGTTCAAGCCAAATGCAACTGCTGCAAAGAAACCTGTAAACAGTGCTAAACCCACACGTGACCCTCCACTTACATCAATAGCGGTAGCTAAACTCAGAACTATGGACATGAATATACTTGTCGATATTGGTACGAACCAAAACCAGAAATGTCGAGCCTTATAATGCTGTGAGGCAAAGTGATTCGTCCGCTTCATCATTTCGACTCTTCTCCATAGTTTCTTGAGGGTGGCGTTGAAGTTACGCTGAGTTTGGGGATCCTTGACAGATGTGGCCATGGTGTGTACATCGTTGTCGGGGCCCTATTTGATTGATAGGAAGATAAATGATGTGTTTTCGGTTGAGCTTAATTATGAAAACACATGAGGATACCACACAGCGGTTGAAAGAACTTACAATATCAGTAGTCGCCGCACTCACAACGCTAGGACCAACTCGTTTTACATTCCGTTCTACTAATGGTTGGATTTCCATTGTATCTTCCTTCGGTACAATTGCTTGAGGCATTGGTATTATCTCATCATCAAACGCCGCCGAACCTTGTGATCTTCTAAATTCCTTGTCCTGTTGTCGTACTTCCAAGGCGCCACTCTTGACTGAATCTTTAACCACAGATCGTACACGATGCTTGCCAGTACCAACAGTGGAACTTAGTGAACTACAATTTGACATTGTACCACTACCACCTTCTTGTATTGGGTCTAAGGCTTGAGATTTGATGGGTACTGGGATCATAAACTTTGAACCACCTCCTCTTGAACTTCGTGATCCTCGTGATCCTCTTGAACTTGATGACCTGGGAACGGCACCACGACTATTATTCTTCTGTTGTTTATCTGGTGATGAATAGTCACTATTGGGATTGATACCATCTCCTCCTCCTACCATCATACCACCTCGGGAATCTTGCTGACTACCCGATGCCATACTAACCCTGGATGAATAGTTATTATTACTTCGCGGCGGAGGTGGGGGCGGTACATGCTGTTGCTGTTGTGCAGATGGTGGAACCCCTGGACTATGTCCCGACTTTGATCCACGACTATTGGCACGATTATATGCACTATACTTATAACTACCCGAGTTACGTGATGTCTTTGACGGGTTTTGTCCATCCTTACTTGCAAATCCCGCACGACGATATGTCGAGGGCATGTAACTTGAACAGACACTCATATTAACTACGCCTGACTTGTTTGCTGCCGAGTTTTGACTAGCATGACTACCATGATATGAGTCACCTGCATTCGGATCAACAATAAAACTCACCAGGTTGAGATTATTCCGTTTCTCACTTAATGTATCCTCGAGTAATTTACACATATCTTCAGTAATACCTGAGTTATTCTCAAAGCTTGCCACCAATACACTTGTATTCTCCTCTAATCCTCTCATGAAGGCATTGAAACCCTCCGCTCCACAGTCATTATCATCTAATTCTAAACTAACCAATGTTTGATTACTCATGGCAAGTGCATCCGCAAAGGCAATTAGTCCATCATCCCCTATAGTATTATTCCCCAAGAATAAATCAACTATTGTCATATTCTGTTCTAAACAACTAGCCAATGCAATAGCACCACCATTCGATAAGTTACATCCTCGTAACCATAATTGACGAACTTGTGTATTATCAGATAAAGCATGCGCCAATCGTTCTGCACCGACATTACCAATCTTCCGTCCAGACAAATCAATACCAGTAACTCTGTAATCATCATCTAACAATCGTTCTAATAATGATTCAAAGTTGGCATCAATCTGTCTTGATTCGAGTATTTTATTCAATTGTTCTAGCCTGTTACCACCCCTACTTGATCTGCTATCGTTTTCATCAATGCCGCAATTTAACACATCCAATGTTCTTAATGTTACATTATGTTCCAACGCGCCAATTAGATATACCAATCCCTTATCCAATAAATGTATATTATCATTCAATGTTAATACCGTCAATGTTTCATTCGTAATCAACGCGGTAGATAATTCTGCTGCACCCTCTGTTGTTATTAAATTCTCATCTAAGTGTAGTTGTGTTAATGTAGTATTGACACATAACATTTTACATAGTGCCACTATAGCCATATCTGATATATTACATTTACGAATACTTAAATGTTTCACAGTAGTATTACTTTCTAATGCTTGTGATAATTTAATAACCTCATTATTACCCAATGATTTATAATCTAAATTAATAGATTTCATACTTGGGTCTGATGAAGTACGTATTATTGTTAATATTTGCGTTGGTATTGTGTTCTCGAATGTTAATGGTATGTGTGTTGGTGTTAAGCCGTTTGTGTACGAGTCTGGACGTTTTTTACGTATATTTTGTGTATTATTATTATTACTTTGTTCTTCGTTGTTAATGTTAGAATTGCGTATACCAACCTTGGCAGCAGTCTCTTCTAAATGATGTTGTGGACTAATATTATCCTTACGATTGACCGGTTCATATGGTTGATACATACTCGGTATGGAATCCTTCTTCTCGGAATTATTTAGCCGAGCTGTACGTAATGCTTCCTCTAACTTGGTTTTATCACCCTGAATGTGAATAGTGTGATCTGTTAACCCATAGTAAGCAAGCTCGGCACGAATAGCCGACGTTGACATTTGTTTAGGATCATCTAATTCCATAGATGTTACTGCTATTGACTGCTCCATATTATCATTATCAAGTTGTGAGCGTGATAATTGATTAGTATTGTTATTGTCTTCGGTGAATTGTGATTGAGATAATTCAGATGCGGTTGAAACTGACATTGACATTACATTGGATCCTATACGAGGTGCCATCGTTTGTTAGTTGTGTTTTTGTGGGGGGTCGTCTACGCGATATGACATTGCAATGAAAACCTACCCCTTGCCTACACTCAAAACAATAACAACAAGCAATCAAAACTCTCATAAAAAATAGTGCTGAGCCCCACAGGGGGCTTGACAGCTGAGTGCCAGTAGTCATATTGAGGAATATTACATGTGTAATGTTATTTCTTTAGTGGTGGGCCCACACAAACTCAAAACTCAAAGTAAAGGTGTGCGATGCGATTTTGGCTTGTGTTTGATTGTTATTGTGCAGTATCAAGTAAGTAGCGGTCGATTTTATATATTCGTAGTATATATCTCTATTTTTATACTAGTCTGGTACTACGGCATAAGCCGTCGAGGTTGAAATAAGATACAACACACAAAACATACACAACAACTACAATGAAAAATAATATGACTACATCATCTGAATCTGATGATTGCAAAAAGCAAACTATTACTAGTAACAATAACATATCTCTATACAAAATAATAAAGCTATTTGCATGTATATGTATATACCGGTTATTAAATGCATATATAATACGTACACAATTTGATCCAGATGAATATTGGCAAACATTAGAACCTGCATATTGCTTAGTGTTTGGGAGTAATAATAGTACTGGTAATAATAGTGATAGTGGTAGTTTATCGCCTATGCAATCATCAATGAAGAGTGAAGATTCGAAATATGGCTGTGCATTAACATGGGAATGGACACGAAGATATACAACTTCAGATGATGCAAGAAGAACAACAACAGTCAGTAAACAATCTACCAGCATCAAACAACAGATTGAGAACATGTTACTGCAAGCAGTAAATGGACCAGTTCGATCTTATATATCTATACTACCAACATATTGGTATTATCTAACCTGTCGTTCATTATTTGAATGGACATACTCTGACTCTACAACAAATAGTGGCGACGATGTCACAAACAAACATACAATCATCGATCATGTGCTACACTCATACTATACGTCTCTTCAACAGTACATAAAGAAAAGTATACAAAGATACTCTACATATATGATAAGTAAAGGACCAATGTACATTCATGCATTAGTAGTAGCTGCCCCAACTGATTTGTGTGTCTGGTTAATTGCTGCTTATATAAGTAACAATCATCTGTCTACTAACACAAGTAGTAACAATCAAACAAGGTTATCATCGTCATGGCCATTCTGGTCATTACTATGTTCAATAACATCATGGTTTCATGGATATGCTTTAATACGTACATATGCTAATTCAGTAGAGACTGTTTGTCTATTAGTTGGGATTGTATTGTTGAGTCCTGAACTGTTTGGTCAATACAACTCTGACAGTAAATATGATCGACCTACTACTACTAGATTACAAGCCAAAGTGGCATTTATAATTGGTGGTCTTAGTGCATGTATACGATTTACATCGTTGGCTGCTTGGATACCTATGGGGTTGATTATATCGTATCGCAGTGGAATCAGTGACAATACTAATAATGATAAGAACAAGAAGACAAAGAATAAGAAGTACAGCTACAGAGACATGATACACACACTATTTGGATTGTGTGTCACATATGGATTACTTGGAGTCATATTAGGATGTTGTATCGATCGATACTTTTATGGTTTCTGGGCTATACCGTTCTTGGGTAATATACACTTCAATGTAGTACTTGGTCATGGTTCACTGTACGGCACACATCCACTACTTTGGTATGTAAATGCTGGTATACCTGCCATTTGTGGTATCATGTTACCCTTCTTTCTCTGGGCGGCTGGAACAACGTTATTCAGAGGTAGTACAAGTCCTTCTCGTCAACGATTGACTGTGTTGGGGATTATATTCCCATACATCATCTTACACTCATTCTCGGCACACAAGGAGTTTCGATTTTTACTTCCAATATTACCACCCATTTGTATATTGTCGGGACATGCCATATCCGAATTGATTGATGCGGCTAAAACGAGTACCAATTGCCTGTTGAGAAGAGTATCCACCAAACTGATATTGATTGGTTTCATCCTTCTCAACTATCCTCACCTTTTGTATTTGGGTATCATTCATCAAAGAGGTCCAATTGCAGTGAATCGGTACATAGCTTCTTCTATAACTGAAGCTCAGAAAGTAGGTGGCAGTGAAGAATACTCTATACATTATCTCATGGGATGTCATTCAACACCACTGTATAGTCATCTTCACATCCCAAATGTATCTATTCGAACTTGGCATTTGGATTGTTCTCCAGACTGTAGATCGAGTTCAGAGCTTGATTGTGAAAGTGATGACTTCTCGAACAATCCATTAGAGTTTGTGAAGTCTGCTTATGATTTGAATTCAGTTGATAGTAGTTGTATAGAAGACAATAGTTCAGTTGACGGTAGCTGTGTGAACAAAGAAGAAGATGTTTTTGTAGAAGAAGTACCATCATACATTGTGATTATGGAAGATGATGCCCTGAAGGTCAGAGAAGTGTTGACAAAGGATATGCAATTGTCTCACGAAGCAAATATACGTCATACTATCAAATCCTTGACTTGGCATGACCCCTCACGTCGAGATATTGATACCGTTGTTACAATATTCTCATTTATTGATCTACATTTCGATCATATGGTTGTGTACAAACAAATATGATACTTATATAATTAATAATATGAATGCATGATATATTATGACAAAATACATAGAACCTAGCGCTGCGGTCGTCTTCATACTCCAAGAAGCACTATTCGTTCCTGGCGTCAAATCATTGCCATCGACAACATAAGTCGAAGGAAATCCACCAACTGGGATTGAGAGATCAAGTGAAACTGAACCAGGATTTGAGGGTTTATTTGGGGGAGACGTTGGAGGAGGAGAGGGCTGCTTTGGTTGTTGCAGTGCTCCTGAAGCTGTGTTGCCGAAATTAGGCGCAAAGGCTGGATTCTGTCCAACCGATTGACTTGGAGGAGGAACCCCTGTACCTCCCTGTATAGCCCATTGTCCTGAGGAGGAGCTAGAGCTCCCTCCATTGTTTGTCGAATCAAAATTGTCAATAGGTCCGACATTGCCAATATTGATGATCCCTGAAGGAGGAGCAACATTACTTCCTTGGCTCGTTGCGCCGCCAGTAGTTGTAGATGGAGTCGAGCCAGCTTCTGTGCCATCAATGTTCCATGATTTCACTGTTGGTCTGATTGTGGGCTTGGTTGAGGGACGATTCGTAGGTCGCTGTGTTGGTTCATCAGTCAGCACTTCCTTAAAGAGGACTTCTAACACCTTCTTCAAGTTGGACTTCCTCTCTTCAGAGTCTCGAGATGATTCGATAACAATCTCGCTAAAATCGTCAACGAATGTGTCATCTGACATGCCACCCTCAACAAACAGCTTGAGTTTCTCTTTATAATTCCAGTATCCCCAATTGAAGTTCTGAACATGATCCATCCAGTAGATCTGCCCAATCAAGTATCGAGAAGCCGAAGTATCAATTGTGATTGGGAATCTATTAATATCCGAGGCAGGTATTGTAAAATCAGAGCAGAGAGCTTCGGGGTTTGAACAAAAGTCAATGTTGTAACGACCTGATCGCCCTTCCATGACGGCAGCCAAGCCAAACAGGTAATTAAATCTCCCAATGTCACAACTGCCGCTAGAAAGTAGGATGCCTCGTCCCCAATAGCAACATCCCGACACATCTGTCCTGCCAATACCATTTGCAAAGGGTGCACTGGATACAACTCTATTCTGAGATGGGTCAAAGTATCCAGTGAAAGGGTGTGTCTTGAGTGGTGCACAGAAGAAGGGCTTAGACAGACTGTTACCAATAGACTTCGACTCAACTCTCATTGACAAGTCAACCGCACACTCCATCTTTGAGTCTGTAAGAGGACATACATCGTTACTATAGGATCGTCCATGTTGACCACATGCATTGCTCAAAGGCAGTTTACCATCTAGGACCGGGCGGGGCGGTGGGTGGCGGGCAAAAGGTGGGGAAAATGAGTTCAATAAAGTAGCCAAATGAAAATCACACATAGAGCACACACAGAACAGACATAGAACACACAAAACCAACATGAGCTCAAATGAAGCAGTCAACAGATCTAATCGTCGCCAATTACTTCTTCTTCTTTGTCTTCTTCTTTTGATTCCTGGTGAATTGTGTACTTGAGGTTGATGTACGCCTTCTTCAACTAATCTCGCATTTGTAGACATAAGACGTAGCAAATCACCGAGACACATAAACACATATACTCACAGAATAAACAACACATATCACACAAATTCACATAATATAACAGTACCTATAAGATGATCATTGACCTCTTCACACGTATCATATATGATTCCTCTAGTCATTGCGTGACTAAGGAACAAAGCAATATTGACTAAACCTTGATCTGAGCTCCCTTCGGCACCTTGACCGATATCAAAGAACATATCTTCAACACCACTTATTGCCAAGTCTTTCAATGTAGCTAAAAATCCATCGAGTGTGTACAATCTGGATCTAACATTGCCAAATCCCGACCTGCTCTTTGAAACAAACACAGTGCTCTCTATTGCTCTCTTCCTCTGTTTTAGATATCTTGATAGCTCGTCGAATTTTCTCCGTCTTATATCAAATTCTCCTGTCGGTTGTGGAGTTGGCTGTCTTGTCTTTACAACAATCGGTTTGTTTGTTGGCCTCGCTGTCTCCTTGACTGGACTATATGTGGGTATGTCTGTGCAATTCGTCCTTTTACATACAGTCGGGGCAGGCGAAGGTTTGTGTGAGCCTCCGAGAGTCTCCTCGAATTCATTCCATAGATTAAGTTGAGAGAATGTTCGAAAAGCCTTGATCACAACCGCATTCTCATTCACTGGATACGCCCCATCACAAGGGTATTCTAAGCATCCAGCACTTTGACAAGGAGGATTATGACAACCACTCTGTACAATGGATCCAACCTTTGTAATGAACACGTCATCTTTCATTCCTGAATCAGCAAACTTGTGCAACTCGATCATATAGTTAAAGCCTCCCTGATTGTAGCTTTGAACTCTATCAATCCACTCGAATAATCCTGACATCCATATCAACTCGCGTGAGTATTGACTTCCACATATTGCTTCGGGGTTTTGACAGAAATCTACATCTGGAAACAATGATTGTCGGCCTTCATCTGAAGCTCGTTTGCCAATGTAGTAGTTCAATTTACCAAACGAACAAGTCCCTCTGGTCTGGATGATTCCTCTGCCCCACCAACAGCAACCTTTGTATAAGCAGTAAGTTCATTAGTTTCAAAGCATCGTACAAAAACTAAAGACACAGTACTCTTACCTTCAACGTCAATTCTGCCATTCTCATTAGCATAGGCAACATCATCTGATACAGCAATCTCATCAAAGTTCCAAAAGCCTGTCGATGGAAATCTACTAATAGGACCGCATACCAGTGGCGGTGGCGCTCCAATTTGTCGATTAGAAGTTACTGCACTGATATACATGTTGGTATCTACTGGGCATGCCATATCAGGGTTGCTAGTGCACGCCATGTTTTGATACGATAATCCACGCTGACCACAGCTGTTAGATATGGCTAGCTTTCCTGCATTTTCATGTTCATTCAACTCGTCACATGTATCATCCTTTTCTATACTTAAATCCAAGCCAACAGCAAAGAAGAGAGCTATATTAGCCAAGCCATACTTGTGACCAGATCTCATGTATTGGTCTCCCATGTATAGTGGGTCATGATCAGGTGAGTTGAAGTAGGCGATATTAGTAAGATATGCCGTGTTGCTTGCATCATAAGGTTTTGAGAACCGATATATAGCCTTGTAAAAGTCATCAAATTTGTATCGTTGTGAAGGAAATGTGTCCTTTCCTCGTTTGTACATTAACAGATTATCCTCGATTCCTTTTCTCTTTGATTTCAAATGATCCAGTACTTGTTCAACTACTAGTTCTGACCTCATCTTTGGTATGTTCAGTGCACTTAGTGCGAGTCCAAATGCAAGTCGTCTTTGAACTAATTTGTTTACTGGTCCAGGATATGGTGAGCAATCAGTTGGAATATGACATCCTCGATCAACTATTGATGATACGGCGTGTATGAAGGCATGATCTCTATCAGTATTGATTCTATCAGGGTAGTATTCAAACATGTTCATTCCACCATTAACAAACTGAACCAATTGTTTCTTATAATCCCACTCAGCTGTGCTATATCGTTGTATACGCTCAGCCCACTCGAATATGGCTATACTCCATAATAGATCTTCATTATGTTCTTCACAAATAGCCCCCGGTGCAAAACAGAAGTCTATACTTGGAAAGGTACCCTTTGTTGAATAGTTTATCCGTCCTTCATCTAATGCTCTTTTTCCGATGTAATAATTGACTTTACCTAAATTACATACTCCTTTAGTATGCAGCGGTCCACGACCCCACCAGCAACAACCTTCCACATCTTTTCGATTCAAATCATTAGTATTCTTCTTGGCTGCTGGATATAAAGAAGTCGGTCCGCATTTGAATGCAGTATTATCACTATTCGATGATAATGCCTCAATAGACATACTTGCAGAGACTGGACATTCCATATTCTTTTCTGCAGCAGGACATACTAAATCTTGATACGAGGTTTCATATTGACCACAAGCATTTGACAATGGGTATATTACCACTCCTTTATCATTTTTTGTAGATTGTTCATTATACTCCTCACATGTATCATCATTAATACCATCTACCATTGTTTGTGAGAGGAATACTGCCATGTTGGCTAATCCATATTCATATCCAAATATTTGTATCTGTCTAGTTGATTTGTGTGTACGTGATAATGTAATATTATAATTCCGTATCTTATCATCACCTGCAAATACCACAAAATTGGAACCGCTTTTACCACCGGACCCGACATTAGCAGATCCAGTAGGTATACCAGATTGTATCATTCGTTTCCAATTACGCCAAAATCCATCGACGGTATATCGATACGAGGGGAAGGAATGTTTTGATCCGTCCTGTTCAACATGTGATGTAAAAATCTTTTGTATGTCTTTTTTAACTTTTGGTGAGAATATATGTTCTTCTATTGCTTGAAGTGTTGATGGTGAGTTTATTGTTAAAAAGTCTGTATCAATTTTGATTGTAGATTGTGATGATACTGAAACGAATGTTAAAAGGAGGCTGATAAAGAAGAGTAACATGATGGTATCTTGCCGCCATATCCCACAATTGTTTGCAACATTTGGCAACCTCATATTAATAGACTGATACTGCAATCATAACATGGTAAGGCCGCGGCGATGCAGATGTTAGATAGCAAGCAATCATTTGAAAATTTTGTGTTGCAAGTTGCATGCAATGTGGATGTCGGTATCCTTCAAATAATTTGATATGTCAGTCGCTCGGCAGTGGAGTTTAAACATCAATATAACGGTGGTTAATTAGATTCGTATACATTCAATACAGTCACTAAATCAGTTTTTAGCGCTTTTTCAGCTGGTAGCACTGCGGCGATATCGATCTAGAGAACTGAAAAACTTATACACTTAGTAATACATACCTGGTCAGTGGCGAATATATACACTGTACTAATACATATATTTACATCAGTATAAATAATAAATGAGGGCCGTACGATGTAATCGATTTGCAGCTGAGAATGGTAGTAGCAAACATAATATATCACCCATTAAAGAAGTACTTTGTCTTGAAGATCTACCACTGCCAACATTGCATGCTGAGAATAAGGTATTAATACAAACACACTATGCCGGGATACAATATCCAGACTTTTTACAGGCACAAGGATTGTATCAAATCAAACCAAGCTTACCCTATATACCCGGAATGGATGTTGCTGGAATAGTCATTGATAAAGGAGTGAATGTAAAGGACTTTAACATTGGCGAGCAGGTATATGCAAACACTGCTCTTTGTCCAGATGGTGGAGGAGGTACCGGCGGTCTAGCCGAAGTTGTTTCAGTCTCAGCAAATGCGGTATTTCCGGTACCAAACAATCTACATCTGAGCTCAGTGGCTAATATTGGAAGAAACTACTGTGCAGCATATCATAGTCTTAAAGTGATTGGTAATGCGGACCGAATGATTTAGTATTAGTCACTGGAGCATCTGGTGGTGTTGGAATGGCCACTGTAGAACTTGCTAAAGCAATGGGCGCAAAGGTTATTGCAGGGGTTAGTACTCTTGATAAGGGCGATCTGCCTCTCTCAGCAGGTGCGGATACAGTATTGGCCTATGGACGAGATAGAAAAGCACACAAGCAATTCAAATTAGATGTGAAGGCAGCATGTAAAGAATTGGATCATCCACAAGGTGCTAGCTTGATTGTTGACGTTATACATGGTGATTTGTTTCAAGATGCTTTGGTGAGCTCAGTTAGACCTTTAGGCAAGATATGTCTTGTAGGGTTTGTTGCTGGACAAAAACCGATCAAACCTGGATTGCTTTTAATAAAAGAGGCATCTATTGTTGGAAGTCTTTGGGGTCGTTGGGCTCGAGAGAATCCGGTTGAATTTCGTAACAATATGAATGAGATATTTGGTTTCATGAAGGATGGAAAAATCAAGCCAAGAGCAGACACAATCTTTTCGCTCGACAACTACATCAAGGCGTTTGAATTATTTGAAAACAATGAAGGCAAAGGCAATACGGTTATTTCAATGAATGCATCTCAGCATTCAAAGCTGTAATGTATATAAAGTATTGTACATAACTTTTACTCTTAGTTTACACTTAAACATTACTTTCATCCAAAAAAATTCTCAATGAGGAATATAAATCGATGGAGCACTTGGTTTAGGAGCACTGGCCTCTGCACTATGTTCAGGCACCGACACAGTTGGGATATATAGAGTTGGCTCTGGGCTACAGGATCAAAGTTCAACATTATCCAGAGTGATTGTCGGCGGCATTAAAAAGTCAATAAGTACCATAGCCGACATGAAAAGAGTGTGAGTGATGGTATCCTCAATAGTCTCATAATCAGGGTTGTGTACCCAAGGTAAATAGGTACAAAATGACCTGTTTATAGCCAATTTAGGGGCATCAAAGTACCCTTGCAGTTGGGTGGGTATTTGGGTATGGGTATATACCCAACCACTTGGTTGGGTGGGTATTTTAGTTGGGTATATACCCAAATACTCATGCTCCTGGGTGGGTATTTGGGCTGGGTACGCACTTGGGTACACAACCTGCTCATAATATTATTAGAATTAGAACTAAATGCTATCGTACATACAAGGGTGTTTGGGGTTGGGTGTTTGGGGTTGCAAAGGTTTGTGATTTATAGTAGCAATACATAGTAGTATCATATCTATCTCGTAGGGGCTGCGCTGAGCTGACAGTGAAGGATACGATATTATTTAAGTTAACACAAGAAAGTCTTCAACTGGGGTACAATTATCATGGCATCATCGAGAAGTATCTCTACATCCCAAGCCCTACTCATTGCAAACCTAATTGTTATGAGTTTTATTGCATATCAATTTATTACAACTGCGAGTCGATGTATACAACCACCAATAATAGAGGATGTAGCTATTGCGCCACCATCGATACCGATACATGAAAAGATTGTTTCTAAGAATAATTTCACAACAACTTCTGTTGCTGGAATAGGATCAACAAACTCTGCCGGTTTTTACTTTGTACATCCAAAAGAAGGAGAGTTAGATTTCTACAAGATTGGAAAGACAACCAGTACTGATAAGATTCAGGTATGTTTCTTACTTATACTTTGATTATTTCTATAATACCTATGTGCTCATTTGCATACCAAAACAAAACCAACAATAGGCCCCTGATAGATTACCAGGTTGTTTGAAGAATGATGCTAGTTGTACTAGACCAAATTGTACTAGGCAAGAATGCAGGGTGAGTATTGTTCGTTTATTCATACTCTTAAATTGTACATACCATTTGCTCACATCTATACTTCTATCAATACACTAAGCCATGGGGGCATCACGAAAGTCCGCGTTAGTATTGTTTTATCATGTGATTGCTTGTGTTTGATATGGAGTGTTGGCGATTTGAGTGCTTCATTTGAACTTGGTTCGTCTTTATTTAATTACCTTTAAACCAAGTATACTAACAAAAGTTACTGTCGTCTCTCTTTCATCATCGCAAATCGCGATAACGCGCATCTCCCAGTATGATACTATTTACCAACAAAGACTTGGTCCATTCTCTAGAAGAGATGTAGAACCATTTCAATTCCTTGAAGTAGGGTTTTTCAATGGAGGTGGATACGATACATATAGAGATTTTCTACCTCGTGGAGTGAGTCAATAGTGTATTTTATTCCAAGAGTATACATATTTGTTGCTTACAATTACATCATCATATTGATCGGGCAGGAGTGTCATTCAATAGAGATTGCTTGTCTTCCTGAAGGTCCAAGGGAGGAAGGGAAATGGCCATGGGGCAACTTTGCAGCTAAGAA
>Ga0214477_101090_pt1 | contig 15076 bp, 10 predicted proteins | sample M1_20Mar14CPVII9_FD_165058 | JGI IMG/M metagenome (GOLD analysis project Ga0214477, IMG submission 165058) | Marine eukaryotic communities from Monterey Bay, California, United States - M1_20Mar14CPVII9sort6BwellC16 | ecosystem: Environmental > Aquatic > Marine > Unclassified | place: USA...
GGAAGGCAATCATTATTTTCCCAACAAGGAAGCTGCTTAGTATAAAAGCTATCGTACTGCAAAGATAATGGAAATGCACAAAGAACTGGTAGCCGTCTCTATCTGTCTCACAGGAAAAACATCCCGGAAACTCAGTAAATTCACAGCTACAATAAGGTGCATGGCTGGTAAGAATGGTTAAACGAAGGAGCAGTAAACTACACGATTTTATATAAACTCACGCTTTATTGTGATAGTGAGTTGGATGGCATGCATTGAAAGTTTCTTCGTACCACTTCAATACAAGGATGTTAGGTAACGCAAGTTAGTTTGACACAATAAAACATATTTTCAATATAGTGACATAACCAAAATACCCTCACCTTGAACCAATCAACTCCCAATGAAGCCCAAGCAAGTGCTAGACTTCCAACTAATGATGGCATGTTAGAAATAAACAGCTCTAATATAATGAGTGCTGAATGCATCTTTCCCAAAAGAACATATATTGCATCATCTAGTCGAAGAGGCATTGCGTCTTGTCCTTCCAATTTATCATGATGTTTTCCTGAATCAGACGATCGATATCTATTCCTTTTGTTTCTCGTCTTCTCTATTGATGAATATTTTGGTCCTCTGTTTCTACCAGTAGAGAGTCTACCTCGTTCATTGAATGGTTCGCCTCTTTCTATATCTCTATTTCTAGTTTCCCATCTAATGTTCGGATTCTTCTTTTGATAACCGGTATGCTTTGGATGTCTCCCCCTCCGATGGTGATTTTCATTGGAAGAATGTGAATGAGAAGAGCTATCACCATCATAGCTGCTATCAGATGTGTAACTACTCTCATCACTATCATAGCTGCTGCCATCACTAGACTCATCCTCATAATATCTTTGTCGACTATAATCTAGTACACGTCCAGATTGTTGACTACCTGTTCTAGAGAATCGTATTGAATCTCCAGATGCAGTTCTATTGTCCTCGGATCGTGAGGAATAAATGGCAGACCCATACAGCGTTGAGTTCAAATCACTTCCATCGGCGCTTGAATAACGGGCAAGATCAGGTATGAGTGGATGTTTGGATGCACCACTGTTGGAACTAAATGGAGAGCCCCCTCTTTGAAGTGTTGTACTGCTGGAATTACTAAAGGGGGAGGCACCCAATCCAAATAGGCTGGGACTACTAGAACTAGGATCGTCTCCTCTAATGACAGGATAGCTTCCTTCCCTTGTTCTCTCTCCACTTTTACCATCACTTTCAGAGGAAGCCGATAGATAGGACAATGGTCTCACATGTCTAGTTGCCCTTTCATCAGTGTCACTTTGTTGTGTATTACCTTGGTGAGAGTACCTTTCCTGCCTATTGTCATGTTCACCTGAGGTTTGCTTGCCTTCCTGCTCCCGAAGAAATCTATCCATTGAATTATGCCGACGATGATTATTGTTATAAGGTATATCTGGCGGTGGTGGTAGAAAGGCATTTTGTGACGACTCTGCACTGTATGACATACTTGCATTAGTACCAGGAGTAAGCCCCGCACTTGCAGGCACGTTATCCTGATGCGTTGGACCATCAAAAGTACTCATGATAGATCCCTGACTAATTTCCCTGGATCCCTGGCTTTGATATGGATTATGATACACCACACTACTATTACCTACTGTACCAAACGTTGCGTTTGAAGATGATCTAACCATACCATAAGAACTATCCCCTCGATCACTGCTATTCAATCTATCTGATCTTCGAGAAATAACACTCAACCCAGAAGCAGATCTTGGTGAACCACCACTACTGTCTGTGCGTCTATGCCGTTCTAACTTTCGTGCCTCCTTCCGTTCCATCTTCCGTTTGTCACGGCGTTCTATGCGATCGTCCTCTTCCCAATCATCGTTATCAATGGAGGGTAAGGCTGGACGATGGCTACCGACAACGGTTGGTGGACGAGGGGATTGAATAATAGAATGATATGCACCTTCATTATTCGAACTAGAATCAGAAGGTGCACGAGTCTCAACGGCCAAATCTTTGGGCTTACTCCAATTAGGTTTGGCAGCTGACATTCTCATATTGGTGCGTTCTTTCTCCTCTGCATATCTTTTTAGAAACGCGGCATCGGCGGCAGAAACATTTCTGCTCCGTGAAGAAATTGACCCTCTCGATCCTCGTGAGTGATGCGATTGAAAGCTTCCAGTAGATCCAGAACTATGTCTTCTATGATGCTGCTGTTGTTGATGATTTTGTTGTCTATTATTATTAGTTGGATCAATATTGAGAGATCTATTATCACTGTTATTGCTCCGAATAGGAGTATTCATATTGTGACGTTCTGCTGTATTTTGACCACGATTTTGATATTGGTGTTGCTGTTGTTGTTGTTGCAAGGGTGAGTAACTTTGTTTCTCTGTATTTTCATCAAAGTTTGGCATGTGTATAGGAGCATTTTCCCCCTTTGTATTGCTGTTGGGAGAAGAGTTAGTCTCTATATTTGCCCATCCAGCTCTCAAAGGACTTAGTGATCCTTCCCCTCCTCTCTCCGACGGAGTGGCTGATCTACTATAACTACTTGGTAAAGCTGATGATGAAGATGCAGATAACTTGTTCTTTTGTTTCTGTTGTTTCTTCTTCCTATCATTAAAACTTTTACTCCTTCTATTAGTGGGTGCCTGCTGTTGTTGAGAGTCTGATACTCCCTCGCGGGCAAAGTAATCTCTGACATCATCTGCTAGGAGATCAGAAAGGGTGGTGTGTCCTCTAGCTGGTGCCATATTGAATTATTTGTTTGTTTTATGTTTGCTTTCTATAATGGTGATATAATATGTGTACTGTTTACTTATACCCCATAGTTTTTATTGGTGCACTGTTAGTTTTTTTTTTGCCCACACTGCAAAACTTCTTGTGCCTCCTTCAAATTGTTTCAATCAAACCGTATGTGCTTATACTATTAAAGTTGAAGAAGTTAATAATACCTTCTATAATGCCCTCAACAATAATAAACCGATAATGATAAAAGGCTGTTGGTAATAATAAATATAGTTGCCATCTGTTTGCAACTAACAACAGTTTTGTGTAGTGTAAGTTTGTTGTACTATTGAGCTGTCTTGTCGATTTACCCAGCCAATCTTAAATCATATGATAATAATCAGATAAACTAATTGATGAATCATGCACTGCTCTCATCAATCATGCTACTCACCTCCCTACTACAGACCAAAGTACAGTGGTGTCTCACGAACTATACCCCCCGGGGGGTATAATGTTTTGGACTAGGCTGAGATTTGGGAGGGGGGGTATAACTGATTCCTTAGTAAGAGTACGCAGTAAACTGCGGAGGGGGGTATAGATTCTACACTAGGCTCACCTCGAGGAGGGGGGTATAGGCAGAGTTTGGGGGGTATAGTTCGTGAGACACCACTGTAGGTCATGTCGATTGATACAGAGCTTTCTTTAAGTTTCTTTAGTACAGACACAGCGTTGTGCGTAAAATACAGCTCATATCGTACAGGCCAGTTCAATCCTCAACACTCAATCAACTCTCATCACTAATACAAAAGCCCTCTCATACCTACCTACGATTGAGAGACTACTACTCCTACATCATTTCCATTGTGCCCCTAACAAATAAAGATCTCATAATTTATATATCTTAATAACATAATGATACGATTCTACTCAAACGCTCTGGCGGTTGTCCTACTTGCAACTAATCACAATCTATCATCGACCAATGCTCTCGTTAGTGTTTGCGGATCTACGTACGACGATGCATCATTGAATTGCAAAGAAGCTAATCCTCTTTGCCCAACGGGTGATGGATGCCCTGCTGATAAGCCCACATGCTATGGCGTGCCAGACGATCAATGCTTCTCTCCTACAGACTCTCCTACTTCTGCTCCTTTGCATATTTGTGCAGCAACATATGACGAGGCAATTGCAAATTGTCAAACAAATGATCAATGTCCAAACAGTGATACTACATTATGCAGTGATGAGACACATGCCTGTTTCACTGTATCAACCTTCCTTTGTCCTACAGCTGGCACTCCTAGTCCTACTGTTACCTCCACAAGTGGTGTTCAAGATGATAGCAATGCCGATGATAGTGGATCAGTTCCAGAAGATATCAAAGTTTGTGGTACAGATTATAATGATGCAGCCCAAAACTTTTGTACGAATCAAAGGTGTCCTAGTTTGGATGTAAGTGATACTTGTGTTTATATTGAGTGTAATAGTAATTTGTATGTGTGTGCACATCTTGTGCTCAACTACTTATGTGCAAGTATCTTAATGTGTACATCTTTTGTGTTCATTTTATGAATCTCAACCCTAATCTACTGATATATTATTATACAGGGATGTGAAATTGGTGGATGTTTTACTCTACCATACATGGAATGCAGCGACATTGATGATAGCTCGGGGATGGGAATGACTACTACTACAACACCTGCCACTGAATCTGAGGGACTACCTACTCTAATTGATGCAACTCAAGCTGTAGAATCTTGTACTCCTGGTGGAGCGTGTTCTGAAGCTGGATCTTCGTGTAGTGACGGCACTGAAACTTGTTGTGGACAGACATATCCTTCTCTCCAATGTGACTGTACTGACAATGGAAACGGAGTACTTGAATATATGTGCATGGCGACGGATAGTTGTATGCTTCCATCTTGTTGTCAAGACAGTCCCCCAATTGGACTGCCACCACCGTCTGAAGGGACATGCGATAGTATGGGCGCTGCGTGTGATACTGATATTGAAGATGATTATTGCTGTTTTGATTTCTCTGGAACTGGTAGCTATTGTACAAAGTCAGGTGGAAAGATGTTGACTGATGAAAATACCACAACTACTACCACCACAATGGCTACTGATGTTATTGAGCCACCAACAACAGATATCACAACTCCTGTACCAACTCCAAACTCCTCCGATGTTTTCACTAGTGCACCAGTATATAACAGATTCTTCTGTGGAGCAACTTATGAGCTAGCGGAGAAGAACTGTCTCACTGCTCAACCCTGTCCAACACAAGTGGGATGTTCAGTGCCTGGAGAGGCTTGCTTTGGAATTTCTATGGAACGATGCATGAGTTCAAGTCCAACTGGTTCGCCTTCAGGGCCCGACCCGACGATATCTCCCAAACCAACTCAACCTAGTGAAACCAAGGCTCCATCTGCCAATACATTTTATTGTGGTGCCAACTACACCGATGCCATTAGCCAATGTGTCGCATGTCCAACAGGATTTTCCACTGAGTGTCCTGGCGGAATGAGTTGCTTTAATGGCGTTCAGTGTGCATCTAGTACATCAGCACCTACACCAGGATCAACAACTCTAGATGAAGCGACAACTACATTAGCTACAGATCCAGTAGTAGTTACGGATGAAACAACTACATTAGCTACAACTGGAGTCACTGTTGGATCTACAACAACTAGTAGTATCGGTGGTGGAGACGACTCGCCTGAGGTATTGTGTTGTGCTGGGCCAAACTGTCCAGATGATTCAATTCCTTGCGCCGATCTTGTTGCAGAAAGTATTGACTTTGATCCGAGCAATACTTTGTATTGTGGTGTTGATTACAATGATGCAAAAGACAATTGCTATGAGCGTACGCCCTGTCCCTCTGGCTTTGCAACTGACTGTCCTGATGATCAATCGTGCTTCCCCGTCACATCATGTGAGACTCCACCGCCTACTGTTAGCGCTATGCCTACAAATGTTGGTGGTTCAGATGTAACCAGTCCACCCACTCCGAGCCCTACAAAGATGCCAGTAAGTGCTAAACCATCGTGGAACTTGGAAGACTTCAATACAGATGCAGCAACGGGAGATAGTGGAGCGTTGTCAATGTCAGTAAGCGGTATTATGAAGACTCTTATTTTATGCTCAGTAGTATTAGTTGGGGCCTTGATGCTTTAAGATCAAGCAAGCAAAAAAGTAATGTGTATCAAATGTCTTGAGTTGTGTGTTTGGTGTAATGTGAGACTCGAGAGATAATATAGTTGTTTATTTATAGTAGGTAAATGTAAAGTTAATTGATTTGATACGTCCCCACATCATATCAGTGTGTAGCCTGCCACCTGCTTAAAGGATACCAGTACTCTCAACCAAAAAGGATACCCAAACAAAAATGAAAAAATGAACTGGACATGTGCTAAGGCATAATAGTGACCGCACCGGGCCTGATTACTGGCCAGAGTGCATTTACAAATCAACTTGATTTGGACCAACACTAGTGCAGTCACCATCACAGTCGCCGATTGACACTGTTTAGTGCATTTATCATAGCAAAAAATTGACAATGCACTCAACCACCAAACTTAAAACTTACGATGTTGTCAGAGCACACGCACACCAACACAAATCGCGTTGATTAGTAAACGCACCCTTGCCACGCAATCAGGCCCACTGAGGTCACAATTGAAACCGCACATAAGCACTTGTGTGGTAAACGTTGCTCGTCTCGATTCTCTCGTGCATAGAGATACCAGTGCAATTCTCGTATCTGCAGTGCACTCGTTCCACTCGTGCACCGTGCAGATTACTCGAGTAGATACCTATGCACTCGAAGAAATCATCGACTTGCAACTGTTTACATGTCACGGTTAATAGTAACTCCTCGACCTTTGCACGATCCATGACGGGGGAAGTCCGCACAAAACATACTTTTGTTTAAGCGGCTGCTATTTCACTCTATACATATTGCAGTAATCTAATATCATGTCGGTGGTATCATTTATTATTGCTTTCTTCATCATATTGTTCTCATCTCCGACAATACGAGCTCAACAAGTTGATGGTAATCTTAGACTACATGAAGCAACGTTCTTAGTTTCGCACAACGCGCATGCCAACCTTGCTGTGGCAGAAGGAGTAATTGAACCTTTGGGCACAAATCAAGAAGATACAATATTGGAACAACTTAGAATCGATGGTGTACGAGGTTTAATGTTAGATGTTTTGATCGTAGGTATAGAGCTAACAAGCTAATACACTAATCATTCATATCTATAAAGGAATTATGGTACGAGTATGCTACTAATAGATGACGCACATCTTGTGCTTCTCCGCTTTGTAATCTTTCTGTTGATCATCGTCTACTCACGGGAATCCACGTGGAGTAAGCCTAGCTGCTCATTTAAACACTCCCCTCAAGCCAATATTGAGGTCTCAATTTGGATTGTCATGCAAAGCTAGTTCAACTGATAATATACAAATCGAATCTTCCAACTACCACAACATAGAAGGACCGACAATAGTAAACTAAACTCTCCCAATCTCCAAGATATAGACTTCTGAACATATGGTATCTCAAAATTCACACATCGCAGAGTGGATCTATCCAAACTACTCACTTCTAGCGACATATTCAATGATACTAAACCATTTCCAATGTACTCTAGGCTCGAAGTTGAACGATATAACAACAATCATTCTCGATTGAGTCTTCATATTCGTCAGTCTGTATCTTCATACTTCAATCTAAAACTATACTTTCTTCTTTTCATTTTCATATCACTCGCCGCACTCTTCTCAAGAGTTGGCTTTATATAGATGGTTCGAGCTCGACTCGATACTCCATCTTCACCACAAACTTAATAATACTTATAGTGGTTCGAAACAAGCCTTGACAAGTCTCTACATCCACCTACACCACGGACTGGGTGGTACACAAGTAACAGCTTTTGAATACTGCAAATATCAAAACTTGTGGTTTCGGATAACAAGTTATCCTACTCCACCCCCGTATCAAACAATCAACTTTCAATCATCGATATAACATACAAAGATACCAATAGGAGCACGCCTTCTCAACCTTGAGACGTATCTTATCTAATGACTTATAGACATACGATATGTATAGCAACTTGCAATATAACTCAGGCAGATACAAAATCATACCGGCAACTACTCATTCGATGCCTCACAGTCTTAGTCCATATTGTTCTTGTATTATCAAATCTCGAATAGACTTCAAGTCATATTCTTCAAACAACTTGCTGCTCGACTACAGTCTCAGCACAGAATCTTCAAACAAAAGATTCAACATGTCTTGCCATTGCAAGGACTTCAGATAAACACGATCAGATACACCGCATCCTCAACATACCTTGTATGTCAGTATCATCACCTCGACAATACGAATAATACATCTTATTAATGTTCATTTCTTTAGGATACGTCATGGCGGCTACATGCCACTTGCCATGTATATCTCGTCACGTCTATGCTCAGATAGAAACAATAACAGCGGAGGTTCACTCCTCGTGCCTCGTTGATATGTGAGAATAACAACATGAACATATCATATTAAACTCACTTTCATATTATAGGGATCATCTCATCTCTCGAGTTTTCCCAGATGTGTAATCTCTCAGCGGCGTCCTCGCCTGCTGATGTCATACTCATGCAGTTTGTATCCTCAAAATGAACACATCTTGTGTCACTTCTTCTCAAACTTTACATTGCACATGATCATCCTTCACCATCACATCCACACGTGGCTTTGGTGCCTCGGAATAACTCACATATTCAACATATCTGATGTTGACCTCTAGTAGCTTCGTCCCTCATATCAGAAGCAATATCAATCTCTAAAAGGATGAGGATACACAACAAACAGTAGCTGCATCTCCACACACACGAGAAACAACATGTCCATACCATATGAAATAGAACATAACTGCGGCCAAACTAAGGCTGCACAACTCCCCTGAATACAACATCAGGCTATCGTTGTTTGCTCATACATCTTCGGTGGATATTACAGCTCCCCTGAATCCTCACAGATTGGAAGTTACCACCGTCGATTGTTGTTCTCTTACTCATCTCGGTTTCGATTGATATGCACCTTAAACTTATACCACACCAAGTTACGGTGACTAACGCTCGCACCAACAAACTTATTTCATCTCAAAGTTCGTCTCGGTGTCTAACATTCATGCAGTGTCTCTCCGTACAACTCAAACTCTAGAGTTCGATCATTGAGGTAGGAATCTTCTAACACTTGCACATTTCTGCAACCGAATCATTTGCAACTCATCTTGATTCTCTTCTACTTACTATATCGTGATGGATAATATACAGTCCAATAAATGGCTGTTAATCTTCACAGGAAGGTCTTCCCATATCGTGTCAGCTCAGTCATCTACACACTCCTCACGTGTGCTTAACTAGCATAACATATGATATGTCAGCTTCTTCACTCCACATACTTTTGCTCAAAACTTGTTGCCTCGACGTATCTAACTCAAACCAAAAGAGTAGAACGTAGTACAAACATAGTAGAACGTAGTACAAACATTATCATATCTGATGGCAACGATTCCTTTGTCTCGTCCAAGTCCATAAAGGATCTACGTCGCAGACGTGAATCTTCACTTCCAGCCATCCAGATTATCTCGTGTTAGATGCACAATATCATACACACACTATCTCCCCTTCAGCCAAACTGTCTCGACATATTGGATTGAGTGTTGATATAGCCTATGAACTCTCATAGGGTTGGCAAAGTCTTTGCATATCCGATCCTCCAAGTAGTAGCTCCCCTCAAATCAATATTAGGTATGCCTTCTACTCATCTCGGACTAATCTACCAATAGTATGTTGAGGTACCACATATCATCTCGTATAATCACCACTCTTGGGATATGGATGAATGTGACCTGCTACCATTATATCAAGCTCACTTGAGCTCGATGTGTACTCGAAACATCTTCATCAAGGACAAATGTGGGGCTGTAGGTAATGTCCTCAGACATTTTCAGTGTTATTTGAACTTCTCAAACGCTACTGCCCACATTCCAAACAGCAAGACGAGTCCTAAAGGCCTCCCTATAGCTGCTTGTAGTTGATTCGTAGGCTTTGTATGTTCATCGTACACGACAAACATCTAACTTAGCCAATGCTGTTGCAATATAAAATCTCTAGCATCACAATAGCAGGAGATAGGATACCTCATCCATTGCAAAGATACCATATCTATCAAGCATCATCTAACTTGACATTTCTCAACTCTATGAGCAGGTATTGCATATGATGAGTGTAAGTACAACAACAACAAGATATACTTATTAATGTCAATCTCTTCTGACATCAACCATACACTCGGCAGGCATACCACTTGCAGCCGGTAACATGTCGGTCGGTATATCTCTTGAAATATCACTTCCTCAAGTAAAGCGTTGTGTACTAATGATGTGCCCTCGGCACTTTCAGAATCACATCTTCTTTTGACTCTGACGAATATACATACTTTCATATATGTACTTCTCTTGACGACATAAATCATGCAACATGCAGTAGACATATAGTCTAGGAAAGTCGTTTCTCGACAATCCTTATCTTGCAACACTAACACGGCTTCCTCGTCTCGACTACTATACCATGCACCAACCAAGAGGATTCGACAACTCTCATCCTAATATCATCATCATCAGTAATACAGCACTCGACTATGCCACTACTGGCTCAATCAGTATCACCTAGAGATATAAACTAGTCTCTGAGCAGAGCTCAATCTAGTCTTTTCTCAGTCTTCGGCAGGTAAACTTGCTTCAAGTAGTCCAACATAAAGCCCACTGTGTGCCGGTTGATATCACAAACTGGTTCAACACATTATAGAGAACATTATCGTATCTCCTCTACTACTGCTGGTTCATCTCCTTGACAAACAATTACACGATGTAGAATATCTCAACTCTCGTCGGTATCCTCAATCAATACCACAAGATATAGAACACAAGATGTGTTCAAATCATACTGACATCACCAATGTTCAGTATTAAAGCATATTGGCATTGAAACAAACAATGTTATTTCCCCTGACAACTAAAAGTCCCAGGTACACATTCAGTATCCTCTCGTTGCCCCGTCCAGCTTGACATAACTTTCACAAAGATCAACACAATCTACTCAAATGCAACTCGACATACGGCCAAGTCCACAAGTATATCAGATCTTTCGATATATTACATCTCAGGGGTACAATCAACTGAAGTTTCAACATTTACTTCATCTTCTTCTACTTAATATGATGAGGTGAACTGTTCACCTTCGGATTCAATCAGCCTAAGCAACTCGAATTCATCTCACACTCACATCTTGCCAATCATGCAGCATATCACATGTTGAGATTCGTCAATACAATACACAAGCCACTGCTCGTATATATATATATATATATATATGCATATCCGTTCCTGATACTTCTAGAGCTGTAACAAACTTCGGCTTGATACTATTCATACTCACATTCTTGATAAGTATCAGAGGAGACGGCATAACATTTGCCTCTCCAAACTCTACTATTTCACAATAGAGTGTAGAGTGGGTACATCTCTTCACACCTCCACTCCTCACACAATCTACTACATATGGTGGTTCATATAGGTTATGTGGATAGTCTTCCTCACGTCAGATGATACGTCAATTCTCCTTCTATGACATCACATCTTCAGTATGCAGACGAGCTCTACTCTCTTTATCTCAAAGTCAGAGCCAGAACTCTTAGATCATATCAATATGCCTTACTCTCATAAGTGCTGCCACTTTCTAATCGGCAAGATCTTCTGCTAATTCTACACATCTCATGCGGAACTTGGAAAAGGAAGGGTCGTTGACGGTTCATATATATCATACACACATAAAATGATACATACTATTAAACGATACTTGTATCGTTCATCCCATTCTCACACATGCAATGTCAACTTAATATCGAATCAACTTTGATCCTATATCATATTGCTGTGCAGGGACATATGACATCCACCATTATTACCACTTGTCAGTTCCAAACTGATAGAAGCACAAACAAACGACTTGGATACTTCACCAAATCTTGAGTAGCATCACGAGGCTAAACTCACATCTTTCATCTATCCATCAATATTCAGTCTACACGGTTGCTATCGTCATTGATATTGCAACATCTACATACCCAACGGTATGGACTATTGATAATCGGAAACGGAGTGGTTGTCATATACAAACATATTGTTTGATTCACATACATAGCCAATCATACTGCAAACTCTGCAGCATAGCTGAGGATACCTGACGGTCTCGTCTCATATATCCATTCATGCAAGGTCCTATCGTCTATCTATAAATCAATAGAGTTCTTAACTTCATTCTCTTGCACGTCAATCAACATCCTCTCTAGTTACCATACTATATACGATCTTCAGAGGTAAGCATATCATATGTATCAAGGATACTGCTCGTTTGTTGACGTCTCTGTTTGATTTCATGCCTTGTGTACATACACAATTATCACAGACACATTTATCTCCCCTTTCGGGTGATACATTCAAACCTTGATAGTATCATACGAACTAATAGTTGTCTTGTGATCAATACTGCAGGTGGAATAGAGTATCTTAGCTCTGCAATTTCCATTGCAACATCTCCAATAATTTTGACTGTGCTTTGCTCAAGGAAAACACATATTGATCCTCATCTTATACACGTCACTGATATTGCTATCAGTATCTGCGGCAATCTCATGATGTTCGGCACGGCAACACATAGAGTGATTCATTGTGTATCATCCCGACAGCACGAATACAAGCCCTAAGGCCTATCACTATCTAAGTGAGCAGTTCTCTTTGTCGCCGCCGACATGTCAAAATTACTTACTGCCTATCTACTGCCGACAAGGCAGACAAGGCATCATCGATATGCTATGCAGTACTATTAGACTCTTTCTAACTTGTTTCATGGTCTCATATTCATCAGTCTAATCAATATGGCTCAACAGCACATAAAGATATCATCACTGAGATTCTTGACACATGATGTGAGCACTTTTCATCAAACAAAGTTTGTTCTCTACTACTCTACTTCTTAACACTCGTCAATCTATGGTGTAGACGGAGAACATCCTACTTGATTTGGGGTATACATTCATCTAGTATACTATCTTGCAGGATACCAAGCGTAGACATGCTATACAAAGCATTCTACTGACATCTATCATCATTTTGTGGGTACAAACACTTCTTCACCAATCGTCTGAAGAACTTAGTGGGAGGGTAGTCCACCGTGAGAGTTGTGCTTGACCTCATAGGCATTGTGTGTATAGCATAGTATACCATATATACTAGCTATGCCTCACAAAGTGATAGATAGATATACAACTTACACAAGTTGTTGTCGTCGAGTTCAATACGGATGGGAGGGTATCTTCAGCCTCCTCACCTTCGGTATAGCCTAGAACAACTTTCAAATGTTCTATCTAATCCTCGTATCATATACTCCCCGAAACTACTAACCCTGATATGTATATCTCTCTACTTGACATACTCAGTTTGTTATAGTTTTCATTTCGTTTTGGCAGGATACTTTCTAATTTCTATCCTTATCGTCCAAACTCCACCTACAGAGATAGCCAATCTCAATTGTAGGGTATTCAATCTCATGAATGGGCCATTCTCATAGAACAGCGAGCACAAATCAATACCATCGTGTCCTAGGTCATACGACTTCTCAACCGTTGGGTGTCTCACGTCATTGCCATTTTAGGCCAACCAAATTTTGAACCTCTCAAATTTTGCTGCACATGATACCTCAACGCTAGTCCTAGATGATGAAGTATTGATCTGCCGTTAATGCTCGGAGCTGGTTTGATGGTTGCGTGGACGGGATGCTCTATGCATTGCCACGGCTAGGATTTACAGGCATCCTTGGGCCTACTCGATAGAATTCTGAAGATTGTATGGGAGTGTGCATGGCCGTGCATCCTCCACTACTCCTATCTATCTCTCCACGATGTTGTATTACGTGTCTATTAAACACTTTTGTATATCCAACACCATGAAGAACCTACAGCCTCTAGAAGCATAGGGTGCACAAAGTGCTTACCAGGTTTCGTATCGTCATACTCACCTTCGTGAAAGATTTTCATCATATTATCGATCGACATATTGTTTGCCATTGACCGATGAAAGGGACGAGTCAGAGCTAGCCTTACATCTGACCCCGATTAAAGGTTTTCATTGCCTCTCTTAAACTAATAGCTATTGACATAGCATAACTAGGGACACGACACTGCGTGTATTGATATATTCTATATTAGTTTATTCAGGTTCATAGCCCTCCTCCTAACACGATATACAGCGTGCGGGCTATGCCATCATAATTTATTTCAATTCGCTATGTACTACATCACGAACACCCTAAAAGACACAAACATATGGTCTCCCTAGTACTACTATCCTCTCAGTACTAGTGTAGTTTCAGTTCTCTTTCGGAACCCTCTACTCATGGTGTTAACGTCACCATCGATCGATGTCGATATCTCTTCATCGTCGATTGCCACATAACATGCGGAGAGTTGAGGTATATGCATCCACTTCATACACTCTAGTGCAGAAGCTATCATATATATAGATTCAGTTCACTTCAGAACCATTGCAATCTATTGCAATGAGTTGTAATTCCTATTCAACGCTCGGGCATTGCAGCCGTCACTTGCGTCGGCATCTATGCCTCTCAAACGCTATTGCCTTCGTCTACTCTAGTAGAACATCAACTACGCCTAAGCGACAGCTGATTGGGACATGATAAACTGTTTTGATCGTAGGTATAGAGCTAACAAGCTAATACACTAATCATTCATATCTATAAAGGAATTACGGTACGAGTATGCTACTAATAGATGACGCACATCTTGTGCTTCTCCGCTTTGTAATCTTTCTGTTGATCATCGTCTACTCACGGGAATCCACGTGGAGTAAGCCTAGCTGCTCATTTAAACATAGATATAAGTCTGAATGAAGAAGAAGTCGAACCACTCCGATTAGTACATGGTAATTCATTTATAATGTTAGATTATGGAGATATAAAAACTAGTCTTGAAGAGAATTTAATACCTTTTCTAGAAGAGAATAAAGATACAATAGTATCAATCTTTCTCGAAACAGTTAATGATAATGATTATATAACCAGGGAACGAGCATGAATAATGCCTAGGCAAAATCAGAACGTATTGCGTGCTGGACGACGACGAAAGCGATCCTGTTCACCAGGATTGCCTTCGATAGCCCCTACTGCAAAGCCTAAGCCAAAAGATCCGCATGAA
>Ga0214477_101092_pt1 | contig 15051 bp, 10 predicted proteins | sample M1_20Mar14CPVII9_FD_165058 | JGI IMG/M metagenome (GOLD analysis project Ga0214477, IMG submission 165058) | Marine eukaryotic communities from Monterey Bay, California, United States - M1_20Mar14CPVII9sort6BwellC16 | ecosystem: Environmental > Aquatic > Marine > Unclassified | place: USA...
GTAAATGTTTTCGTTCCATACATCGAGCAACAGTTGCCATTTCTGGTCCTTCGTCTCCCTTTAATGCTCGGGATGATTCATAGAAACGCATAGTTGCTCCCTGATCTTTGAGTCGTTCAACACTCTCAGGATGAATGATTTCATTGCCCTTGTCATCTAAATCTGTGTCTTGGCAATGAACTTCAAAGTACACAGAGAGATTACCGCATCTAAACTCATTATTGAAATCCCATGGCATATCAGTCTCGTATGTGCCATCATCTTCCTCTTGTTCTGGGAACATTTGTGCCATCCTCAATGCAATCATCTCATCCTCACCAAAGTGTTCAATAAAGTCTGATTGATGATGTGATGGGTATACAAACAATACTGGCCATGTCCACTTTCCATCATGCATCTGCCTCTTTGGTAACTGTCCAGTATGTGGATAATGATGATGCCATTGCGACTCAGCCTTTTCATTCCCTTCCTCATCCTCTTCATCATCTTTCACAGTTCCAACAAGTGTTACCCTTCCCAATACAATATCTTCTTCCTTGCAATATCTCCACACTTCCTTGATACGAGAGGTACGTTCGGCTCGGGCACGTTCCCGCTGTTGTCGAAGTTGACGTGCCTTGCGTATCTTTGTACCTAACTTTGTTTGTAATTGAAGTAATTCTTTATTATCCTTCTCAATCTCTAATCCAGAATCAATGGCATTGCCTGCCTCCTCCCAATTTTGTAACATTTGATGAGCTTTCGCAAGACGATACCATGCTTTAATATTCTTTGGATTGTGCTTAACTGCCTTATTGGATTCATCTCGAACAAATCCCCAATTCTTAAGACACATATGTGCAATTGCACAATTAGCACAAATAATAGAACGCATTTCATCTAACTCCTTCTCTGTAAAGAATGGATCATCATCGGCGGCATTTAATTCCTCAATTGTTGGTACATACTCTTCATCTTTGGGTGTTATACGATTTGCCCAATGATATGCCTCGTAGTAGTGGTTTACTGCATCTCGATAGTACTATATGTTTTTGTAGAGTACAGTGTGCATAAGATATACAATATACATGATTTGCTTATCAAACACAAACACTAATAACATCAAATACAGCTTACCTGAATGTTCTTAGCAACATTCTTCCTACCCAAAGCAATACTATCATTCCCCTTCTTCTTACAATCCAACATGTTCTTCCCAAGTGTCTCACCATCATTATGCAATGATGAAAAAGCATCCTTCAATCCACTCCTTTCCAATTCTTCATTATTCTCGGCGAATATTGGTGGTATGAAATCATCATCTAATAATTGTTCTAGATACTTTTCACGTTCTTCTGGTGATGACCATCCTTTACCTTGATCGATTGCCATTGATATTGCTTCTGAGAGGAGTTTATCGGTCTCATCTGGTCCGTCGGGTGAGGCTTGGGCTTCGGCATCCCATTGTTCTTTTGTTGCCTTCATTTTATTGACGAGTTCTTGCTTCTTTGCATCATCGTCATCTTTGTTGTTGGAGTCTGCCATTGTTGCTGATATGTTGTGATATTATCTTTAACTATCAACTATCAAGATGGATGATGGATATGTGAGAGTTTTGATGTATGAGATATGTTTTTGATTGAGATCGTATATTCAGAGATCCAAATTTACAGCGGATACAACAGAATTGTCTTTACAATATGACTAGATGATATACTATAGCTCAGTGCAGGTTAGCGGTAGCAGTTGACAATCAGTAGCACAACCACAAGAAGAGCATTGCATATCTAAATTATTTGTGGAGCTAGCAGAGTGAGAGAAGGGGAAGATACCTCGCGACTCGCCATTCCCGTTAGGCTCCACCGACTCAATCTTATGACCTCTTGTTCACTTCTACTTGACCTCTTCATCTCTCTGAGCTTATTGATGGGTGGTGTTCTATTTAAGGATATCACCATGAACCGTCAGACAATTGAAGAGCCTAGACGTTCGGCAAGACTTGCCGCACAAAATGTTGAGAATAAGAATGAGGAGAGTAACACATCTTGTGCACAAAGTAAGAATAGAGTCGGTAGATTCGAGTTGGTGAATGAAGAGCACGAATCAAGTCCTCGTGATGATGAAGAATTAAACAAATCTATCAGTTCTTCCTTCCCTATTGATGTGGCTACCATTTCTCTTGATAGATGTAAGTTTGCTCAAGTGTGCATAAGATGTGTACAAAATATTTTGTGTATTCTAATCCTTTACTCTCCTCTATCTCTCAACATAACTCAAGGGAAGGCAACTGGTTTAGATAATAATATCTGCCAAAAGTATGTTGTGTTGGATAAGAATTTAGCTAATCATGTTACTGATCTACAAAAGAAGACTACAGAACCAAAAACAAGCATCCCATTAGGCAAATCCGTCTTGATGACCCCGTTTAATAGAAATGTAATGTCGACTGCCGACCTTGATTCGGTTTTGCCTAATCATGATATGTTATATCCTCAGTGGAAGGCATTCTCCTCAGCATTAGAGAACTACACTGGATCGTACAATACACTATTTATCGGTTTTGCATCGGTACAATTAGACACGTCAATCCTAAATATGTTGACTCCAGGTATAATGTCTCAACAGGTGACAAGTCTCTACTTCATGGGCAACAATCTCGGAGGAGATGAGCTGCTGCTTCTGTCTGATATCATTGAACAATCTCCTACTATGGAGGCTCTGGCCATCTGTCGTAACAAGCTTGGAGATTTGAAGAAGGGAGTATCAATTCGACTAGCTAGTGCTATCAGAACTCATCCAAATCTTCAAAGACTTGTTTTGGCGTCATGCAGTATTGGTAATAACAAGACTATACTATCGTGTATCCGGAACAAGTCTCTGATTTCCATTGATATGAGCAGTAACGATATGTCCTCGGATGCAGCCAAAATCATTAGCAAGTTTATTGCCAAGGCAAAGAACCGTCATGTTACACAATTATGTTTGGAAGATAACAATTTCGATGATAAGGATGCAATTTTATTTGCATCTGCACTTCGGCTTAACAATACACTCACAACTCTTGATCTGGGCAAGAATGTAATCACAGATGACGGTAAAAAGATACTACTCAAGAGTTTATTTGATGATAGCAGCTTGAATGCAGTCTCAGACTCCAATCACAAGTGCCGTATTATTGTTCATAAGAAGAAGAATGGTAGATTTAGAGACTACTTGACTGATGAGACTGGCCAAGGAGTTGAGTCTTTCAATGTTTCTAAAGTCTCGCACAAGTTTGGACGACGGAATAAGATTCATCACTGCATGTTTAATCCTTCATCAGATGGTGGCTTTGTCTTGAGCCATTATGAAGATATGCCCTTAGAGCTGTTGCCGGAGGTACTTGGACTCATCAAATATAGATCCACAACTGATACTGTTAGTCTGGCTAAAACCCAGACTCTCATGTTTGAGCTGTTGAGAGCTACACCTTGCATCTTCCTCTACAAGAATACTCAGGTTCAGGTTGTCATCTCACGCAAGAGAAAGTTTGTTCGTTGCTAGATCCTTTTGTAGATTGTAATTGAAAGTAATACCTCATTTGTCAGTGAACTTATTTGCATCAGGTACAATTGCCCATGAAGGTATAGAGCTTGTGCCTTCTTTAGAATCATTTGAAGTTGCTTTCTTCTTTGGCTTTGCTTTCTTCTTCTTCTTGCGCTTGTCTTCAATGATGAATTGTCCGCCTCTGAATGTGTTGACTACTTGCTTGCCATTCACTTCGGTAACTCCTACAGAGTTTGCTCCGGTACCTCTAGCGCCTTGCATTGTTGGCATTTTCACACCTGCCTTTCTCATACTTTCTGTTCTGACACTGCCGCCATTTGCTATAGCCATTGCAGCCTCTACTCGATAAGCGGTTGCTTTCTTGACAGCTTTCAATTCATCAACTAATCGATCCGAACTCATTACTAATGCACCTGCACCTGTCGCCGCTACTCGAACCATTCCATCATTACTAGCAACAATAAGTGATCCACTTGATACAGATAACTTCCCTTGAGTGACGGACTTTGCATCTAAACATCTCTTTTCTATGTATGAATCAGCAGAAGCACCGACGCCACTGTATACTATTCGTACACCTCTTCCAGTATCTTGTTTTCTATACTCTCTATCTGGCAATGATACCTTATCAACATTTCCCGGTCCATCACCCAATGGTCCATTTGTCTTTCTACCAAATCCATCAAATACACATTCAATTCTCCATCCCTTGATACTATGCAGGTCTTCTAAATCGCGAAGAAGTAACTCTCTTGCTTTCTGTGTATTGCCATTAACCATTTGTTTCTTCAACCGTGGCCATTGGAATATAACATTATATCCATCTACTAACATTAATGCTCCCGCCGATGTTCCATTACCATTACTCAATATAACATCCCAATCAACTTCCGAATTACGACGGCGTTTATCATCTATGACCTGTTGTTGTTCCTCTTCGTCTAATCTTTTACGATATCGTACACGCTTTTGATGCTTAGTTTGACGGAAGGATGTTTGTGATGATTTTATATATTCTTGATTTAACTTTGCATATCGTATTTGACGTTTAATTGGTATATTAATTTCGTTTGTTACACGCATTGGTTGTATTGGTTTTGGTGTTTCTGATAATGGTGGAGAGGATGCTTTCTGCTTCTTTGGTCTCTTCTTCTTTCCGTCTCCTTTACCGTATAGTTGGGTTGAAATTCTTTTAACTTTATATTGATTTATATGTAGAGTAGGATGAACAAAGAATGATTCCAATACAGAGCATTGCAATAATACTATGGTTATCACATGAAAGATATGAGTACTATAACACCTCATCTTTTATACCTATTGGTAGAGTTGCAATGCAAAGAGTTTATCTTTCCTCCTCTCTGATGTCTCCTTCTCCTTCTCTATACGCATACGACTTAGTACTGTGAGTATCTATACATATACTCTATGTACATAGACTATATATCTCAATCTTCCTTCTCTACATCGACAACTTCCAGCCAATGCCACACTGTATGAGTCACTTACTTGCAAATCTGCTACTCCAAAAAAATATTCTCCCCCGTGACTCTAGAGGTATAATCCCTGGGACAGTAGTCAGTAGTTACACATGGTGAGTTATCGTAGCAGTTAGCAGCCAATCAAGGCGAACGATATTCGATGCACTCGTATTAATTGGAATAAGATAACAATATTAGTTGAAGAAGAGTATTGATCGAGTAGTAGTAACCACAATTGAGGAGTGAGATAATGAACACATCATATGAACAAAATTGCATGAAAGATGGTGCATGTGATAATAGTAGTAAGAAAGGTGTCAATAGTGTTCTTGACAGTAAGAGTGTTACAGTGAACAATTGCGTAGATGATACCAAAATTTCAATGTGTGCGGCGTGTGGTAAGGTCGGTGATAATCTCAAGACGTGCACATCGTGTAAGCAAGTGAAGTATTGCAATCGAGACTGTCAGAAATTACATTGGCCTAAACACAAGAAGGAATGTAGGCAACGTTCTGCTTCATTGGGTAATATATCAAAGGGTATTAGTAATATTAGTATATCGGTGGATAATTCATCATCGCTGTGTGCTGCCGCGGTAGATAAGAAAGTAAGCACAGACTGTATCATATCTGATGAAGAGTTGTTTCAAGATCCTCCACCTAAAGAGGACTGCCCGATTTGTATGCTACCCATCCCATTCGCCAAAGAATGTGGAATTGCGAAATCATACATGTCTTGTTGCGGGAAGTTTATATGTAATGCATGTATTTCAGCCACGGATAAACAAATAATGAAAGGAAATATGAAAGATTGTTGCCTGTTTTGTAGAGAGCCAACAGACCTCTTAGATGGCAAGGATCCAGTAACCACTCCGAATCCAGAAGATATGAAGAGATTGAAAAGAAGAATGAAATTGAAAGATGCTGGGGCATTTTATGAACTAGGATGTGCATATGATATGGGAACTGGTGTGTCAAAAGATAGGAAGAAGGCATTAGAATTGTGGGCTCGAGCGGCAGAGCTTGACTCCTTAGTTGCTCATAATCGCATTGCTGACGCATACTTCTTTGGTAAAGGTTTGCAGAAGAATGCAGAGAAAGCATTTTATCACTAGAAAATTGCAGCAATTGGAGGGCATGAACAGGCAAGATACAATGTTGGCATTATGGAGCATCAAAGGGGCTTCATTGAACGAGCAATGAAACACTATATCATTGCAGCAAAGAGTGGATATGATGACGCATTAAAGATGGTTGGAAAAGGATACAAAACTGGGTATATTACAAAAGACGAGTATGCTAAGACATTACGGGCGCACAAAGCTTCAAATGATGAGATGAAGAGTAAACAGAGGGAAAAGGCAGCTGCTGATGAAATAAAGGTACTGCGCTGGGTAGAGGCTCGTGCAGCCTCTGCGGCACTACAGCATCCTGCTTGAAAATGTTCACTGCTAAAGGTACAATTGTAATTGCATTCCTAAATGGCAAGTGATGTTAATTCTATCTTTTCAATTACTGAGAGAGATCTGGGCAAGTTTCTATCACTATTGATTAATGAATACACATTGTAATAAAATAACCCCACACATATTGTACAAACAACAACCAACAACATATACGACGAGATGGTGAACTGCCTTATGGATTGTTCCCTTTCTATTGTCCCTTCTAATAATTGTATAGTATATCCTTGGATTGCAACTACCTAATGAGCGCAAGAAGCTTCTATCTCATCTCCGCTTTTATTTCTCTAAAACCAAATCAACACTAATCAAAGGCCACTGTCACTTGCTGCTTGATTAAACTATAGTCGTTCTCGATGGTGCCTCATACGGCACAACATCATCTTCTTCTACAGATATTTTCTGATCTAATATCTCCGATCTATGAGCTGCCAAAATAGTTGCAAAGGAAGCCAAAAGAATTGATTGCACAAGGCAGACGAATCCATTTAACCTCTCTCCGTCAACTGACAATTCATTTGCTAATCTATCTTCAATGTAACCAAAGAGACTGAAGTTCACAATGTTGAATGATGATGATGTCGGGTGTTGTGGGTGATATAATTGTAATTCAAGTTGGATAATCCGTACCGATTGAAAGTCCGCGGTAAATGCCAATCCACACAATACAAAATAGAACATATCGTCAGTGATATATCCTGATCATAACAGCAAAGCATACATCAACACCAATAAACAAAACTTACATAAGGAATATCAAAAAGAACATTTGAGAAGCAGCAACAACAGTTCCCATGAAAAATCCAACAGCTACACTACTTTGGAATTTTCTCATTATTACAGTTCCACCAATACATAGCAGGAGTAATACTATTGCGGACCATAAACTAACGAATGCTTCTGTACCACCTCTAGATGACATTGTATACATTGCAATTATTAGTTGTATAACTGATATGAAGAGTATAAAATACCTGCATTGGATAATTACAAGAAAATGGAGAAGGGGTTGTGAGAGTGCCATATGTTGAGAGGTGCAAATTGGCGTATCAATCCCACTGAATAGCTGTTCAATAACAGATATACACCTTACATAAACGAGTATCAGCTTCCATACCAGCATATATACATATAACTCTCTCAAACACATAAAAATACAAAATGATGCACCAACTTTATAAACAAAAAAAGACGTACCACCAACCGGCTATTAATTTACGACTACTTCCATCACATAATGTGAGTGAAAGGAAGGTTGTTACGCTCGATAGAGCGGAACCCATTGTATACTAATTACTCTCTATTTGCCGTCGATTCGTACAACAAATCGGCTCTTCAATTAATTTGTTGCAGTTAGGATACCGGGTAGTCTTTTCAACTCTCATAATAAAACGCCATGCACGGGTGTATAATAATATAAGAGGATAAGCTCATCTAATATGCCGGAGACTAATAGTAATACATCGGAAAGTGGTGCTGAGTGTAGTAGTGAAATGACGTCAGCCAACAAGAAAGAGCGCACATCATATGAACAAAAACATAATCATTGCCAAGACGGTGCACCTGAACAGCATAAACATGAAGATAGTATCAAAAGTAGTAGTAATGTTAATGATATCGATGATGGCGTTCCGTATAGTAGTAATGAATTCCGATTCAAAGCACATTCCGATATAAACGAGCTCAGTATTGATCACAGACCTTCCAAAAGTTTGTTTGTCTTTGGTGGGCGAGATAATAACAAACAACTCTCAAATGAACAAACATCGGCTTTGAGTAATAATGTTGGTATTGATACTATATGCACACATTTTGATAATGTTGCTATATCTAGTGTTGATAAATTGTTTCAAGATCCTCCGCCAAGAGAAGATTGTCCGATTTGTATGCTTCCATTGCCATACTCCCTATTCGCATGTGGAGTCCACACAGGATATCAATTTTGTTGCGGTAAAACTATTTGTGGTGGATGTGTTATGGCAGCTGAGATTCAGGTTAAGAAGGGTAAAATGAAAGATTGCTGTGCCTTTTGTAGAGAGCCTCCAGCAAAATCGGGGAAAGAGATGTTAAAGAGATGCAAGAAGAGGATTAAGTTGAATGATTCTGAGGCCTTCTATTCGCTAGGAGTGCAGTATTCATTAGGGGGCTGGGGATTACCATTGAACCGTAAAAAAGCAATGGAGTTGTGGAACCAGGCAGCTGAATTTGGATCATTGGAAGCTCACTGTACAATGGCAGCTATGTATTATCAAGGCCGAGGTGTTCAGAAAAATAAGGTAAAGGCTATACATCACTGGAAGATTGCAGCAATAGGAGGGCATGAGCAGGCAAGGTTCAATCTCGGCGTAATGGAACACGACAATGGCAATTTTGATCTAGCAACGAAACACTACATTATAGCAGCAAGGGCTGGATATGAGGAATCATTGAAGAATGTTATGGATATGTACAAAAGAGGATATGTAATGAAGGACGAGTATGCTAGTGCATTACGTTCGTATCAAAACACTGTGGATGAAATGAAGAGTGAGCAGAGAACCAACGCTGCAAACCCTGAAGTACATAGGAGAATGATAGTGAACCGAGGTCTAAAGTGAAGGGGTCTTGGTGCTAGTGAGCACAAAATCACAAAAATCTTGAGATTATTCATGAAGGGCCGGCAGGTAGATTGTATGATCACGACACAAGAGAAAATGTGGGTAGATAGGAAATACTGGTAGCATTATTCATTATTTCATCTGTATCTAAGACGGCATTCAAGGAAACTACATTTATCTTTAATTAGGTTTAACGCTTACTCTTCTTCCTAAACTGATACTTCAAACACCTATCAAGAATAGATACCCTTAGAGCAATAGATGATAATGATGCCTCACTCATAGCTCTCCATTGTTTTGGAACAGAGGCATATAGTTGAGTTGCTTGAGAGTGGAACCAATCATTTGAAATAGCATCTTCCAGTAGTAAGACGCACTTCATGAGCGACTCTGGTCCTTGTGCGTCCTTAACAAAGTTACGCCACAATGCAGCTCCTTCAGCGTCCCATAAACCATTAGGAGTTTTCGATCCGACAGATCCCCGAGGCAGAGCAGCTTCAATAAGCAGAATAGCTCCCTTCAATTGACCAAGTAGCTTCTCGTCTTGAGATGCAGAGGGTCGTGTAACTGCACCCTCGAATACATCAACCTTGGTAGCTTGAGGTGATCTAGCACGTTTCTTTGCATGCAAGAATTGGTATGCAAACATTGTCCCCAATGCTGTTGGGGGTGAAGCATCATTAGCATCACTAAAGTCTTGAAGAACCTCACCTTGCACCTCCGTGTTGGTACTATTTGGCTCGACTACCCTATCAGGGGTTACCCACTGGTCGAATCGGCTACTCCAGTTCTTGTAATGGACGAGATATCCATTGACCCTCTCAGTATCAGGATCTTTCGACACATCAACGACAACCGCATCCCAAAGGAATTTGCCCTTCTCGGACTCAACTAGGACATCTTCATCCTCAACAAAAGGTGCACCATAATCTTGCTCTTCCTTGTCTTTCCTCTGCCTTTTTGGTGAGGGCTCGGCATCTTCTGATTTCTGAAGGATATTCTCAAAGAGTAAAGTTGACCACGTCCGATCTTGAATAATCTTCTTTGCCTCGGGAAAGATTTCATTGAGTGATTCGCTCAAGGGATTCTTACCAAGGCATGTAATGACCGATGCAATCTCCTCTGGCTTGTGGAATCGGTACCACTGTTTTGTAGATACCGCTGGAGATTCGGCATCTGATGAAGGACTACTTGAGCAAATGAAGAGAGACGATGGCTCGGCACTAAACACCCAGTACGACCTCCCGAAGGGATCGTTTCCAATAGGGATGGACTTGCCACAAGCTAATGCTGCTTCCCTTGTCTTGTTCGCTCGGTATAAAGTATGACGCTCGGAAAGTAGTTTCTCCTTTCTACTCTTGTGTGCCGCCATTGCACAAACTTCATGAGCAGCAACCGAACCAGTAATAATGGATAAGTCCTTGTCGCTACGAAACTTGAGCTCTGATTGGAAGCCAGTGGGATTTTGAGGAAGAAACTGACAGGCAAGTTCATCAAAATTCTTGCTAGCATCCATGTGCTTGTTTCTGGAAGTAACAAGCTCACCGCCCACACGAACTCTGACGGTAACGTGCTTAGTCTTCTTCTCCTCTTCCTCAGGTGGTGGAGCATATGAGAAATCCTCGGGAGGAGAATTATCAGGGATCTCGGCAATCATGTAGGTGGTTCTTCCATGCACGGCATGAGGGAAGGTCTCTCTCCACTCTTGTTCGTTTGGTGCGCGGATCAACGGAGCACCAAGAGCCACATCTGTTAGCTTGCAATACTGACATACACCACGGCATCGAACGGCAGGCAAGTCGAGTCCTTTACCCTGGCTACTAAGAGTTGCCTTTATAACTGTCGAGAGGAAGTCTTCATCGAATGAGGCACCAGTTGACTTGAGCCGATTCCCAACACAATAACCCATCAAGGCTTCCTCTCGTTTCTTCTCACGTTTAATCTTTTTGGAGAAGATAGACTCACGCTCCCTCCGTGCTTTCTCCTCTTCTGTCATTACGATGTCTTCTTTCTCTTTCTTTGCGGACTTCTTGCCCTTATCGGCATTACCAGTGTTGCTACCAGCCTCGTCATCGACAGAACTAATATCCATATCATTGGGGCGGTGTACTACAGTAGGACCACCCTTCTTCTTTGTAACAACAGGTTCCTCTTCCGTTGATGATTTCATCTCAATATCGTCAACTGGTGGCTCCTCTTTCTCCTCCTGCTTCTTTGCTGGAGGCTTATCCTTATCGGCCATCTTCTTCATCTTGCCCTCTATGACGGGCATAATTACCGATGGAATGTCATCAAAATTGACAGGCTTTGGCTTCTCTTCATCAGACGCAACAGTATCATCATCATGAACATCATTCTGGATAATGTTAGCAGCACCTCTATTTCTCCAGAATGTCATCATTTTGGATGAAAGATTTGTGTTTTCTTTCGCTTCAAGCTTACTGGCAAGCTCCTGAAGGGCCTCTCCCTGAGTACACTTGGTCACTAGAAGCATGAGTAACTTTGTCCACTCTTCGGCTGTAAAGTCTTCTGAAGAGTTAGTGAGTGCTACACAAGATGCCACAGTCTCTTGGAAGGTGCCACTTGAGAGAGCCGCTTGTGCTGCCTTATCACCAACGTAAGGATTGATACATCCGGGTATCGCACCCCCTACAATTCCTGAATCACGGCCAAAGCTGTAGCCTGGACTTTCAGACAAGGCCTGTAGACAGCGTAATGGTTCGACTTTATCGCCCACAATTGATTTATCAACATCTTCAATTCCCCAATACTCAATGTGGCCAGAGTTGGCTGATTTGATACAGTAGATGATGGAAGGCTTTCCGTCTTCTGAAAAGAGGAATTTACATGTTTGGACAGTGCCGCAGAAGGATTCATTCTTGACTGTGCGACCAAGACGAGGATCAGCGGTAAGCCAACTCCTACTTGCAACACACCGAGGACAATACCAATCACCTTTTGGCACACGATGAAGGGCTGGCTTCAGTCGATTCATGTTATACTTTGCTTCACAGGCATCACAAATTAGTACCATGGAGGTGACATCACTCTCGTGGGAAAAGATACATCTATCGTCGTCCAAATGCTCCAACTTGGGCCTATCCGTTGAGGGTGCTAGGACCCAATCAAAGAACAAGCGCTCAAAGATACGACACATTTCCTCGGCAGAGTTGACAATGAGATTAGAAGAGTTGACACAGTTGGAGTTGTGGACAATGGTACGAACATGTCTACCCATCTCAGCAACAACGTCCTCAATCTCGGGATCTTCATGGTTTGACGCAAACTTGTTTCCGGCCTCTTGAAGGAACTTTCCAATATCATATAATGAAATTGGCTTCATTACAGTTTCATAATAGCCAGGGTAAAGTTGAGGATCGACGGGATAGATGAATTGCTCACTTGAACTGGATGCACAGAGAGCACGCAAAACTGATAAACACCGACGAATGAGTTCGGGGGCAAGAGGAACGTCTTCTGTGAAATCATATTCCTTCTGCACTTCTTCCACCACTGCCACTTTTGGTGATGGTGCTATTGTGGTCATGGCCGCTTTAGCCAGTGCAGCCTTGTTGATGGTATCGATGGAAACACCCTCCTTGCGATGATACTTCAAGATTGCTAGAGCTTCATCGCCATCTGCCTCCTCCACCTTGTCAATGAACCGCATGGCATCTGACCTCTGTTTAAACCTAAGGCTCATCTTGGGAGAGTAATAGTTTCGATCAGAAACATCTTTTCGTGAACCTGAGGTCCGCTTAATCCTTCGGAATACCCAGCCATCAGGGAATCCTTTACCGGCAGGCTCTACTGGCAAATGCCCATCAGTTTCACCCACTGTAAGATGACCAGTAATGACAATGGCCTCTTGTTCTTTGGTCAGCTTTGGCTGAACTTTCTTCGGTCGACCTGGTCCTCTCTTTTCTGGTGCTTCATCTCCTTTGGCTGAATCTTGAATTTCTTCAGCGTCCTCCATCTCTACATCTACAACTAAACTCTCAGGTTTGGATGATGGTTCGGCATCAGCTACTTCTGGTTCCTCCTTCTTCTCCTCTTCCTCCTTCTCAGTCTCACCAGGCTTGTCATCGGACATCGATTTGTCGGGTAATGTGGCAGTTTCAGAATTCTTCTTCTCTGCGGACTCATCTTCTTTGGGCTGTCCACTATTCTCTGTGGCTGAGCTTGGGACCGAAGCTGCTTCTCCCTCTTTCACATCAGATTCACTTGATTCCTTTTTGTCTTGTGCATTGCCTTCCCCATCCTCATCGTCGTCATCATCATCGTCGTCATCGTTGGCATCATCCCTCAAGAGGTCTTCTTTGAGTTTCTGCGGTAGTAGGAAAATGGGGTGCAGTGGGGGTAAACGTTAGTAATCATAATGCAAAAGACTTATCGAAACAATCAATAACTTACAAGTGCCGCGGCCATATACTCTTCCTTGGACTGATCCATTGCTTTAAACTGCTCCTTTGACATTTCATACATCTTTTGGAAACCCATCTTTTGTCGCTTAGGCTCTTGGGTGTAGTCGGTTTGATTTGTTTGAGAATCCTCAAGAGATAAAGAGGGACATTTCTCCCTCGTAGAGTCAAGAACTCGAATCGCCAACTGCTTGGCCTTGTGTAATTCAGGAGTACTGCTGCCATTACTTGAGCGGTCAATGATAGTCAGACATTTCTCAAGATCGGCAATGTATGATTCTGACTCTTTCACTTCTGAAGACACCTTCTTCAAAGCAGATAGTGCCTTGGTAACATTGTCCTTGATGAATTCCATTGACGAGGTAGATTTGGACTTGATGTTGTGGAGGAAGAAGCGCCAATCAGATGGCACTGATGATGGTGAACAGGGAGTGCTCATAATAGCTCTCACAGCACGACTTCGAAGTTGATTAGTGTCGTGTTCTGGATTCTTGATACGGCCATACATCATTGCCAAAGTAGACTCTTCCATCTTCTTCCATCTCTTAGCCTCTTTTGAGTTTGGATGGCCAGTATTTCGATGACCTTTTGCCAAGTTGGCAGCATCAACTTTAGAGTAACCAAGATCGGTCAGCACGTCATAGATAATTGCCGTGCGTGCAATTTCCTTCCAAGTCCATTCAGTGACTGGCAGGCAAGACACGTCCTCGTCTCTTTGTGGACCATCTTTTGTACCATTCTTTCCGATGACTTCTACAGCTGCTTGATTCCTATCTGATGATAGAGTTTTAGTAAGACTGGCAGAAGAAAGAAGCACAATGCAATGATTAGATTTGGCATTGGAACAACAACGACATATAATTATTGCATGCATACATATGATTACAACTTACTCTGGAGAAATAACCTTACACAGATCAATAGCAATTCTCTCGAATAACTTAATGGCATTTGAACGCTTCGGGCTGTCTGATTTGTCTGTGCTTAGACAGTCAAAGGCGTCCTGGATAGAATCCAAGGAGGGAAGAGTGCTGGAAAGAGCCTCCCTACGATAATACCTCAAGATTGCCAACGCTTCGTCGCCATCCGCCTCCTCCAACTTTTCAATGTAACGCAAGGCATCAGCCCTCTGTCTAAACCTCAGGCTTAGCTTGGGAGAGTAGTAGTTTCTATCGTACATATCCTTTCGTTGGCCTCCTGTTCGCTTTATCCTACGGTATACCCAACCATCAGGGAACAACTCACCAGCAGGCTCTGATGGTAGATGTTCATCCTTCTCGCCCAAAGTAGGATGACCAGTAATGGCAAGGGCCTCTTGTTCTTTGGTAAGCTTCTGCATTGTGGCCGCTGCGTTCTCGCTTGATGGGGATATAACTTCAGAAAAAGAGTGAAGGAAATCCCACACCCTGATGACTTCTGGTTCATACGTTCGGGAGATTGGAGGCAGCTTGGCATCAAATGGAACGAGAATAGTCGACGTGGAGTTATCAGAACGAGGTGCCTGCATTGTTCGGTCGATCTTATTGCCCACAACTTGTTCGGCAGCCTTTCGGCGACGTTGAAAC
>Ga0214477_101094_pt1 | contig 15044 bp, 8 predicted proteins | sample M1_20Mar14CPVII9_FD_165058 | JGI IMG/M metagenome (GOLD analysis project Ga0214477, IMG submission 165058) | Marine eukaryotic communities from Monterey Bay, California, United States - M1_20Mar14CPVII9sort6BwellC16 | ecosystem: Environmental > Aquatic > Marine > Unclassified | place: USA...
TACCACAGAGTAAACAAAATACAAGCAGCAACAACACCACTAACAATCCTATCATCCTGTAATCGTTTCTTACGAATCTTATCAATCAAACCATTCAACCCAGGTATATTACCAGCAATTTGTGTCATGGTACCGCTAACACCACGCAATCCTGCACCTTGACTCCGTAACTCCGTCCTAACATTGGCTGCTTGATTTAATACCGAATTGGCTGACTTCATTGAATTATCTATTGCGGTACGTTCACGCATTAATTGTTCCATACCCTCATCTCTACCTCCTAATCCATTACCACTAGACGCGGCACCTTTGAATAATTCCCGTGCCTCACGTCTACGTGCCACTGCCGCAGATGTTTTATTAAAATCGGCACCACAATCAAATAATATTTCACGATATCGTTTAACTAATAAGGAGTGTTGTGACCGTCCCGTCCGTTCTGCGGCTGGGGCCATTTTAGTATTGATTAATTCAGTCATTGTTGACATTGTGCGGTGTATATCCTTGGATAATAGTGCTTCTTCCTCGTCAATACTTTTTGTATCCTTCTTATTATTATCTTTGTAGGATGAGGAGGCTGTGCCTGTTTCGGCATTATCAAGGAGGGATGTACGTTGAGAGAAATTATCATTATCGGATGAGTTTCCAGTGTTATCTCCTACTGTTAGTCGTTGTGCAAGCTTTGTGTTTGATATTGTTTATTGTTGTAGGGAGACATAAGTTAGAAAGAGGTTGAGCATATAATATAACTCATAAAACTGATATACTATTGCAATCCATTCCCAACTGCCCCAACTCCGAAAATTGCAACTCTAACTTCTAAATCTCAACAAAACAATGTCTAAACTTCATTTTAATCCATATGAGTTGCAAACAATCCCATCCGTGCACTAACTAATACAACACACCAATAAACATACACATATAAAAACTAACCTGTTGATACCTAGCAACACGATCTTCCAAATGTCGTTCCAACTTGGTAGCTTCTCGTCTCAATATATCAAATTCACGTGATGCCTGTTCAGGTGTCATACCATATGTCATATTATTCTGATTTGTTATATTTGGTGAATTATTGCCTGAATGATGCATTTTATCTTTGTTATTGGAGGTAGTAGGGACAGAGGTTGTAGGTTCTTCAACAATTTGTGGAGTAGCAGTGACGTGTCCACCGACTCGTCTGCGTAATGGTTGTTCTGAAGGAATGGTTGCAATTTATATTAGCTGTTGCAATAGTATGGCCTTCTCGATAAAAAGCCAGAAGTGCACCTTAATAATTTAAAGTTTGCGACTCTTAGAAAACGTTTGATACTGAGAAAAGTTGATGCGATGTAAAAGGTTGATATTACACGCAAAGGAGAGGTATTAGTATGTTTCAGATGGTAAGGAGGAAGACTTTTATACAGCCTTAATCCTGGCCTTAATGTGTGCAACTAAAGGGTCGTACGTTTTATCGTCATTACTAATACAAGTTTTACCGTATTGGTACGGATTTTGACTGTGTGTATGCATGGTATACATATTATTGCGTCGAGGAGATTGTATGTCGGATAGAAGAGAGGATTCGAGGCGCGCAGCTCGTCCGCAGTTCATAGACTTAGTTACTCTGATTGTATCGGGTGGCGTGTAGGAGCCGAAGATATATTAATTCGTCATTGCAAAAGTAAAAGTAAAAGAAGAAGACTGTTTTAGGAGATTGAAAGGTATTGCAGTAGAAGCTTCTTGATACCATATTGTATTGCAATGAGCATGATATCATAATGATACATCATTTTAATCGGTTGGTGGAGATTATAGAGAGCTGGTGAAGATATTATGATTCAAAATAGAGGTTTGAGATTGGGAGGATTGCAGTATTACACATATTACATATTGATTTTGTTGGGTTGCATACACCATTTACTCACTAAGTTATCTATTTATATTCTATTTTCAAAAGGCTGGGTGGAATGATTCAGTAGTTTCAATTATATTACAAGTACCAATCAATAATGAACAATCAAAATGAACCTCGAAGATCGAGACGTCTTAGCACAATCATCCCTGCTAGTCATTGGATGAGTATTGGATACGTTCCAATGGATGCACAGGTGATGGAGAATCTAATGATAGATATGAATAGTTATTGTGAAGAGGGGATAGATGATGATGTTAAACTTCGACCAAAACCAGGTCACTTTGGAGAAAATGTTGTTCCATATCATGATACTATGCTCCCTTTATGGAAGAGGTTTTCCCAAGCGTTGAGTCTTTGTACAGATGAAGATTTTGAAGAATTATATATCAAAAGTATATCCATGGATATTCAAGTAGTCAGGACTTTATCGGATTCGATAATGAACAGTCATCGTAATCTCAAGTTTGTCAAACTTCGACGTTGTGGTATGAACGACACATCCCTCCTCCAAACGTTCTTAGCTGGATGTAGTAGAATAAAAACTATTGATTTAGAATACAATGAAATCACATCTGAAGGAGCACTATCAATATCAGACTTTATCAGTACCAATCCAGTTCGATTACAAGCTATTTTCTTGAATCATAATAATCTCTCTGATAGGGATATGATTGTGTTATCCTCCGCTTTAAAATCAAATACCTACCTCCTCATATTGGAGTTACAGCATAATGATATAACAGAGCATGGGTGGAAGGCTATTCAAAAGGCGCAGTTCGACGAAACAAGCATGAATTCTTTATTTCATTGCAACCACAAATGTCTTGTATCGAATCACAGCGAGGGTGAAGAACATACGGAAGGTCATGAAAAGACAATCTTGATCGAAGCTGAACTTGTCGAGATTCATGCAGATATGGATGAACATCGGAACCCTTTTACTGGGCAAACTTCTATTGTAAAGAGGATAAGAAGAAAAGTTATACTCTCACTCTGTAGGGCGGATGGGGAGCTCTTTGACCTTCGAATTCTCAATGACGTTCCTCTACAACTCATGCCCTGCGTATTGGAGTTGATTCAGGAGCACACAGTAGTCAGAAAAAAGATATGCAGGTACAAAGATGAAGAAGATCAATTAGAGAAAGATGTTCTGTCGAGATTGTTTCACGTATTGAGAGGATGGCATTTGCCTTTACTCTTTGACAATTTACATGGTCTACCAACCCGTAGGAGCAAGAGGAAGAGAGGAGGAAGTAGCCGCTGAATGTGAGATGAGACGGCTACTTATGTATAAAGTACATATCACACGAAGTACAGTTAAAAGACATGTATGATAATAACTCAATAACTGTATTTAAGAATTTACATTTTTCATTACTCTATTCGTCATCTCAAACACATATCGTTCGGCCGCCTATTGATCAAATTATATCAAACACTTCTCATTAGATCCGAAACATCTTCATCCAATCCCCATCAAGTGGCTGCCCCATATATACTCTATCCTAAATCCCACTCCTCATTTCCCCGCGGTGTACCAATACCGGAATGTGAGGTACCGCTACCGGCACTACTTATCTCGCTAAGTCGACTATTCGTCCTATTCATATTACCCAAATTAAATCTTGATAATCTATTGGCATTCGTGGTCATGTTAACACGACCATATGCCAGTCCGGCACCCACCGATCGTACCTGTCGTCCCATACTTGCACCACTTGAGGAGGTGGTATTATAAACAGTTGACGGAGAAGGTTGGACCGAATACTGTCCTGGTCCGCTACTCATTGCAAGGTTGAATTGCTTCATGAACATTTCAGATGTTTGTGGTTGTTGTTGTGTCGCCGTCTGTTGTTGGGATTGCTTCCTGGCCATCATTTGTTCCATTGGACTTAGTATTGTAGTGGGTGGTGTATTGGCGGCAGTGCCACCATGTGAACTACCCCCTATAGACGAATCGGCAGTTGAATTAATCCGTGATAGTAAACTTCCACCCAAGGTTTCACCTGGTAACTTTTGAACACCCATACCACCCATACTACCCATGCCGCCGCCGCCACCGCCAGTGACATTATTCATCTTCATCCTTGACGCTGCTCTTCGTAAAACTGCCAAATCATTCACACTCACAGCCTGCCGATGCCGATGTGACCCCGCCAACCCATACGGACGTTGCCATTGTTGATTCCCTCTACTATTGGGATTGCTACCACCCGATGCTCCACCTGAACTACCCCCACTCCCAATCGATCGTTTACTTCCACTCAATGACATTTGACTACCCATACTACTCTTCCTCCGTCCACCAGCACCTGACGTACTTGCACTACTACACTCACCCATACTACCATCCTTACTACTACCAATACTTGAATGTTCATCAACACTACGTAACATTGGATTACTCTTCTCAAATTGGTTACTAAAGTTACTAAAATCTTTCCATTGTTGATTCCTTAATCTTGAATTTAAATCATTTTCTGTACCGTCTCCTTCATCTAACATTTCACGGAATGTCAAGTTGAGTGTTGATGTACGTGTTGTTGCTATACCTGTCATACCGGCAGCTTGTAATAATTGCTGTGCTGGATCTTTTTGTATACACGATGTATTTTGGTTATGGGAGGCGTAATATTTTAATGTTGTTGTTGATTGAGAACGTTGACGGACATGCTTTGGTTGTGTTAGTGGTTGTTGTTGTTGAGATTTTTGTTGCTGTTTATCAGACGGTGTAGATAATTTACCCAAAAAGATAGGGAATGATTGACCAACAACCTCACCACTGCCACCACTACCACCGCTATTTCCCGTTGTGGTAGTTGCCACACTCTGCCCTGATGACGAGGCTATATTAAAACTTTCATTCGCACTACTACTATTCCCTCGACTGTCAATAGTACCACTCTTACTCCCGATAGATTGTGTATGTGTTAAAATAAACTGCGGAGCGGCTATACTTTGTGACTTTCTCATCATATTCTGTGCTGAATATTTGGCACCTCCCATTCCCCCTTGTCCTGATGATAATCCACCGCCGCCAATTTGGAATTGACGCATTTGTGCAACCTGCTTCGCTTGCACACTACCTCCAACAGTATTAGTGCCAAAGTTAAACGTGGCATTACCATACTTGTTACCATCGACATTATCAGGGAATGATGTTAATCCTTTCGTACTTGCCATTTTGGTTGTATTTGAAAAACTAACATTCGATTTACCCATATTGGAAGTTGTTGATGGTGTTTCTTGTAGATTAGTACGTGATCCACCGATTCGTAATGCTGATTTCAATTGTGGACCAATGCCTAAGCCTCGATTGTTTGACGAGGGTTGCGGTGGTGGTTTCATACGTGCATCTCCTGATCCACTACCCTTGGACGCACTTCCACTACCGCTACCCTGATCATCATATTCGGCATTCGTAAACTCCGTCCCGCCCGAACTAACAGGCGTAACTGAGGGTGTGGTACTTCTATTCCGGTTTAATTCAAATCCTCCTCCTCCTCCACTATTGGATGATGGTGGTGGTTTATTAGATGGACGTTTTAAATTAAAGAATACATCCGATCCAGGCTGCTGCTGTTGTTGTTGTGTATTGGATAGATTAACACCGTGTGATAATCCTTTATTGCCAATAACACCACCCACACCAATTAATTCCCCTCTACCCATCCGTTCATCATTGTCGTCAACATTCATCCTCTCCATTAATACACTTGCACCCGTACTACCCTCTTTTCCACCCTCTATTATACCACCGCCATGACTTCCACTGGGTAATATCTCATCCAATTTCTTCTGTGTGGCACTACTATTACTTCGTGGTCGACTTAATAAGGCTACTAAATCTTCTGATTCTTTCGTGGAGCCTGCCATTACTGATAAGTAGGGTGATCGTTTCATTCCCCGTGGTTTATTGGTACTGCTTCCTTCTCCACTGTGACTGTTGATTGAACCATCTCGTGAACCCTGATGAGAACTATTGTGTGATTTAGAATGGCCTTGGGAGGTATGTGCAGAGCCCGAGGTTTGTGAATTATCCTCGAGTGTGGGTAGTTTGTTCGTACCTGTTGATGCTGGTGCTCTCATTTTATATATTATTTGATTATTATTGATTGTGTTTGATGGCTGTTTAAGTTAAACAAAAAGGGCGTTCTATAATCTAATGTTGGTTGAAGTTTGTATAGAAAAAAAAGAAGGGGGTGTGAGTGGTATTAAAGATTAGCGAAAATGCTCAAATGAGCATACACACCTCACAAACCTCGTATACCATCAAATATTAACAAAGCCAGTAAAATCGGTACCATAATAACTCAATACCAGCAAATAAATAACTCCGGCACAATTCTAAGATATAGACTTCAACTTATTCTCCTTCTAAGTCTCTCGACAAATCGGCCCCGTGTCGAGATCGTCTAACAATACCAAAATAAACAACAACAACAACCCCCCAAAACCACAAAAAAAAACATTAAGTCAATGGTATACCATATCACAGCAGTAGGAACTTGTATAGTTCACAACTATCGAATTCTTACCTTTCTTTTTTTCGTGTATATCAATTGCAAATAAGATCTGATCCGCCGTAAATTTTTGAGATTGTATAATTCTAGAGATATGCTATCGATATCTATTTAATCTCATTTGTTTCTATTTGTTCTGTTTGTTATTCTATCCACCACCTCCTATTGTGGCTTGTTATTGCTCGTATTGTGTACAAAATGGTTGAAATTTTGACGGCTAAATTGAAGTTTGCCCCACCAGCGAGTACCGGTGACTCCATCGACGTACTTCGATTGCATGAGTCATTCTACGAATAGGAACTGTCTCACATCTCTTCGTTTGATATCCAAAATCGAAAATGAGTTTGTCAAGCATTGCAAACCAATCATTGTTCTACTCAGATCAGCAATACTCTCTTATCAAGACGCTCCATACTGCCAACATATCATCTTACTCAGTTTTTAATACTCATTCGAATAGTAGTACTCCGGTTAACGTTTGTGTTATTACAAACCTATCAAACAATCCACAAACTTGCAAATCAATACAATACAATATACAATATGGGACGCTCTGCTGATCGTAAACGCAAGATTAATCTCGATACATCATCATCGACCGATAATATCAATAACCTAACTGCAAAGAAACAACAAACAACACTACACGCACGACAATCCTCCGAAATTAACCCCTGGACAGGACGAACCTACTCACAAAAATATCAATCCATACTCCAAACTCGATTGCAATTACCAGTATATCAATTCCAATCAAAGTTACTTGATGCCGTACAAAGTAATCAATGTGTAGTAGTCGAAGGTGAAACCGGTAGTGGTAAGACTACACAAATACCACAATTTCTAGTAGAAGTTGGATATGCCACACCAACTAAAAATTGTGTAGGATGTACACAACCACGACGTGTCGCGGCAACATCGATTGCACAACGTGTTGCTGATGAAATGGATGTAACATTGGGTGAAACTGTCGGCTATACCATCCGATTTGAAGATATGTCAAGTAATCAAACTGTATTAAAATTTTTAACTGATGGAATGTTATTAAGGGAGGCAATGAATGATCCATTGTTAAGTCGTTATTCAGTTATTGTATTGGATGAAGCGCATGAACGGACATTGGCTACTGATGTACTCATGGGATTATTAATGGAGGTATTACCAAAACGTACGAAACAATCAAAACATGGTGAATTAAAGGTAGTAGTAATGAGTGCCACATTAGATGCTGAGAAGTTTCAAGAATACTTTAATAATGCACCATTATTAAAAGTACCGGGACGGACATTTCCCGTGGAAGTGTTTTATACTGCCGAACCGGAACGTAATTATGTCGAGGCTGCCGTTAGGACTGCGATACAGATACATAAGTGTGAAGGACCGGGAGATATATTAGTCTTCCTAACGGGTGAACAAGAGATTGAACAGGCATGTGAAGAGATACGTTGTGGTGTACAGGATATGGGGAAGGATGCAGCTGAATTGGTGGTATATCCATTATATTCATCGTTACCTCCGGCACAACAGAAGAAGATATTTAGTAATGCGCCTGGTCCACGTGTGGTGGGTGGTCCGCCTGGACGGAAGGTCGTAGTCTCGACCAACATTGCTGAAACATCCTTAACAATTGATGGTATAGTATATGTCATCGATCCTGGCTTCTCCAAACAAAAGGTATATAATCCACGTATCCGAGTTGAATCATTATTGGTAAGTCCAATCTCAAGGGCAAGTGCACGACAACGTTCCGGACGTGCGGGACGTACCCGACCCGGGAAATGTTTCCGATTATATACCGAATCATCATTTTATAATGATTTACAGGAAACTACGTATCCGGAGATATTACGTAGTAAGATGAGTAATGTTGTATTAACATTGAAAAAGTTGGGTATTGATGATTTAGTACATTTCGATTTTATGGATCCGCCAGCTCCCGAGACATTGATGAGGGCATTGGAGGTATTGAATTACTTGGGTGCATTGGATGATGAGGGTGATTTAACTGATTTGGGTAGACAAATGGCTGAGTAAGTTGTATATTGTGTGTGTGTGTTTGTGTGGGTTGGTGTTTGTGCATACTTTTTGCTCACATCTTGTGCGCTCTTCTTCTCTCCATAAACACAACAGACTACCATTAGATCCACAACTATCCAAAATGTTAATCTGCAGTCCAGAGTACAACTGCTCTGAAGAGATTGTAAGTATCGTCGCGGCGATGAGTGTTCCACAGATATTCTTACGTCCACGTGAATCTGCCAAGGCTGCCGATGAGGCCAAGGCACAGTTTGTCGATGCCACGAGTGATCATATTACATTACTTAATGCATATGCGACATATGAGGAGGTTCCACAGTCGGAACGGAAACAATGGTGTTGGGATAACTTTATTAATGATCGATCAATTACAAGTGCTGAGAGTGTTAAGAAGCAACTACGGGGAATCATGACTAGGTTGGATATCCCATTAGTAACGTGTAAGGGAAGGAATGGAAGTTATGATACCAATACGATACGCATGGCATTGACAAACGCCATGTATATGCAAGTAGCCTACCTTCAGAGGCAGGGTAGTTATTTGACTGTGAAAGATAATCAGATTGTATACCTCCATCCCAGTTCTGCCATTGATGGCAAGCCGCAGTGGGTAATGTTTGAAGAGTTTGCATTAACAAGCAAGAACTACATTAGGACGTGTACCATTACTAGAGGGGAGTGGTTAGTTGATATGGCACCACATTACTTTGACTTGGAGAACTTCCCCGAGTGTGAAGCTAAAGACGAATTGATTCTTGAGTATAAGAAGAAGATGAGGCGTGGGTGAATGAAATTAGATTGGCATGAAGCGAGATGGAGCGTAAGGAGTAAGAAGAGCGAGGGGTATTCATTAGGTTTTGGGGTTATGTGTTTGTATTCTAAGTTGTTAGTAAGTTACAAACCTTTCTAAATATAGCTGCCATATATAGTGAGTAGAGCGCTATAGTAACTACTCATAAGATAGGAAAGTAGGAAAGTATGTAGGATGTGAAGCCAATATCATGAAATACTCTCATAAAAGGATACCCCGATCGGTATCTTTTAAGTCCAATGAGTAAATGTCAAATGAGCATGTGTGCTATTATTTGTGATATGGCCTATAATATAATAGTTGGATGCTTGAAAAGGGGTTGATACACTACTAAATCATTATTAAAAGGGTTTTTAAAGACGGTGGCACTCCGGTGTAGCCGGGATTAAAGTACATAAAGAGTAAAGAAATCTATTGAAGATGGTTCATCATATTGCTAAACGTCAGAAAGTTGATGAGCAGGAAGCAGGTGGCGAAGCTGTACTATTCAATAGTGATACATTGTCAAAGATCATATCATACATTCCTTCGATTGATGTACTTAACTTGGCACTGGCCAATAAGAGGTTTGGTATATCTGATAATAATGATGATGACATTAGTATTATTGAGGAATCTACACGTATTGCAATACAGGATATAGCAACAGAGGAAGAACTAGCTACACTTCCATATTATAATGGAGAGAATTCATTAGCAGATTATCATTATCTTCAGTTCATGAGAGGCCCTCTAACTTTTGATCAGCTTGACATCGGAGCTGAGTATGTGGATAGTTTATACAAATCATGTGTTAGGCACAGCGAGCGATATCACATTGGGACTGCATTTAGCAACAATATAATGAGGGTAGGAAAACATTATGTAATATTTGAAGCAACAATATCTACACATAGTTATATGGGTGTGATGAGACCAGGGCAAGCAAATCAAGAAGCTAGAGGATTTCCATGCGGTCCTAACTTCTATCGAAATTTTTCTCCGTGCAACTTTTATAATGACAATGATATTCAGTGTTGCGTGTATAATACAGGTGATGGGGATTCTTATTCGAGCAACTGGTTAGTTGATAATTCTTATCTATTCAGTGATGAAACTTGGGAGGGATCGGAAAGTATTTCGTTAGGTGATGAATTGGGCATGTTATTAGATTTAGATGAGGGTACATTATCTGTGTACAAAAATGGACGAAAGTTAGGAGTTATGAAAAGGGGATTAGCAGGTCCATATTGTTGGGTAGTATCAATAACTCGTGGAGTTCAAGTTACGATCAAACGGGGAACGATACCGCCAAGTTGATAAGTTGAATTAGGGATCCAACTCTACAACTTTAGTGTTTGAGTATATATTCTTGTGGGGATATAACTCTAAAGAAAGACATCTTTTTATTGATACTTACCAATCTCTTGATGATATATCCTAGCAACTAATATTAATAGATACCCACTGCGTCCTTACCATTTCACTGGTATGTTAAATTGTAAACATTAGTCGGTGTCAAGTTTATTGATTAGTATTCTTTATTCTTTATGCCAAACCCAATGCCCTCAGTCTCTCGGCATTACGTGCTACTCGTTGGGCACGCATCTGTTCATATTCACTCAATTCAACCTCTTCCTCACTACTACTATCACCTCCAGTAGCAGCATCTTGACGCCTCTTGCGTAATATCTCCTTCTCATCAAGAACATCAAACGGTGTAGAAGTCTCGTTGCAGTAGTATTCATGGCTAGGGACTACAATGCCCGAACCAAATGATGTCCGTGTTGTGGCATCTTCCGACATACCCTCTGAGAGACTACCATCCACTTCTGCCAAATGTCCGCTGCGAACTAGACCTCGTAACACCCATCGTAATGCTGGTATGAGATACTGTTCACGAATCTCCCAAACAATTCCATCAACACTGGAACTTGACACTGCTGGGACGACTCGTCCAAGATAGGGTGGGAACGATCCTTCGGCATACTGTCCGAGGCCATTATCCAATAACAATGCATTATGAGAGTGATCATGATACACCCTAGCATAGAGCTGCTCGTGAATAGTTTCTTGAATTCCCTCGGCACCAAGTCTACTTCTACAAGTAGTTGGGATAATGGAACTATCAGCAGCAGCAGAGGAGTCTTCTTTATCATCTGTTGAGCTCTTCTTATGCTGAAGGACATCATCATTCACAAGATAGTACTCAACTCCAGGCAAAGTAACCGGGGCTTGAGGAGTAGAGGACACCGCTGGAACACCAGCATAAACATCCTCATCGGCATAATTCTGAGGTGCATGTCGGTCACGAGTTGATCGACGTACAGTAGCCACTTCATTCTCTTGTTGTTGCATCTGCATGAGCATTAACATTTCTGCCTCTTCACTTTCCTCCTTGGTCTGCACTTTGCCATCCTCTGCACTATCTTCCTCCTTGGTTTCCTTCATATAACGGCAACTCCAATCTTGTGAGAAGGTAAACTTACCTACATTTGTTTGAACCTTTAAATGTGGGAATGATCCCAAGCCACCTCCAAACTCAAATGCATTCTCTGGCACCATGAAGGGCTGCTCAATAGCCTTCGATGGGATATCTTCCTTCTTTTTTGCTGCATTCTTTCGACGCTTCTTACCCTTTCTAGATCGTCGACCACCTCCATCATACTCGTCATCATCATACTCACTATCATATTGATACATGTCCACATCACTGTCCACTTCGCTATACATACTTTTCTGGGCTCCTCGTGATGGTCTTCCAGCCGACTTGCTACTAGCCCCCACTGCCTTCTTCACGAGTTGATTACACTTCTTTTCGAAAAGATTCTTGAGGTATTTTGCCTCCGCTGCAATCCAAGAGTCCACACCGTTGTATTCGACACAGTTGTCAAATATGAGCGACATATAGTGGAAGAATGGACCATATACCATGCGATAAACAGGGGTGGTAATCCCCTCATCTCCCTCGTTTTCAAAAACATACTCAATCTTGCTACACTTGCCATTCTCAAGGTACTTCTCCAGAGTTGAGAGATCCATAGGCTCTTTAATAACGTCAAAATACCCTGGAGCACTGTGTGCTACTGGATCCACAGGTACTAGGAAAGGGACACTCCTATTATTGTTCTTCATGTAGGTCAAGATAGATAAACATGTATCATATGCCTCGGAACCTTGGTGATATTCGTTCGTGTCAATGTCGTATGTAGAATAACTTAGTAGAGATGATGCTGTCCAACTTCGATCTTGAGATGATCCAGCAGCAGGAACAATATCAGAGATGGAAGTAGCCCCTTCAGTACCCTCAACAGTTGACCAGAAGGCAACTCGTGTCTTCTCCTCCATTTCAACTTGTGCGGTATCTTCTTCTTGCGGTTTAACTTCTTCTTCCTCTTCTAATAATACCAATAGCTTATTCTTGGTAGAACCATCATCATCTTGAATAATATCAAAGCCTGCTACGACTCCGTACAGAATGTCTTTGCCTTGAACATCTTCTCCATCTTTTGATTTGGGAGTTAACGTGACACGAGATCCATACCGATGACGGAAAGGATGAGGGCCTGCAGGAGGTACTGTAGTCTGTGAAAGAGTTTCTGAAGATGTTCTTCCCTTCTTGGCCTTGTTTTCAATGGTACGGTGAAGCAATGCAGCTTCAATACCGGCCCGAGCCTGTCCTTCAGTTAGTAGCATGTACTCGACATCATCATCATCGTTGTCGATATCCATTCGATGATTCATCGCGTCAATGTCAGATTCAGCAACAGGCACAGCACGGAATCTCATTCGACGCTCTACGATTAAATTCTCTTGAGGTGCATCCTTCTTTGCAATATCCGACGAAGATGGTGGATTGTCTCCAACTCCATTCGTCGAGGTTACATCTTCTACGGCCTTGATAGAAGGGGTGTATGACACGATCCTATACCAATGGCATTTGGAATTCACTAGAGTGGTAGAATCATCGTTGTTGGGTGCATTATCATCTGGCTTTGGTCGTAGAGGAGATGATTGTGGACGGAACAATACTTGTCCAATCAGTTCATGCGCCCTGGAAGTACTATTCCATTTAACCTCGTCCCCACTGCCATTTGCAAAGTGTTTCCAATCTTCAGCTCCGGCCATCCCATCCACCTCATCAGCAGCAGTGGCAATGGCTGTTGTCGATATCTGTAACAGCGTTCCATTACTATCCTTATTTCCATAACCCTTATCAATCACCTTCATTAGTGATTTTCGAAGAGATAACTCGGTATGATGGACTATTAGTATTGTAAGATTCGTATTGTAAGAGCAGTAAAGAAGCATAGGTCAGATTGTGCACAAAATATAAAACATGATATACACAAAACAAGAACAACGTACGATTAGAGATATAGCCCTCAAGAGCTGACAAACGAGCCTTGGTATGTTCATCCATGACAGGTGCCGAAGCGCTCAAGGAATTTGGATGGGCATCTGGTCCATACTTGGTAGCCACAAACCGTTTAAAGGTAACAGAGTACCAACGATTCTTGACATGATTTTCCATCAATCCACGTTCCTTAAAGTGTAGTTCCGTCATCTCTGCCCATTTATTACCCATCTCTTGATGACATAACCATAGTAGCTCATCATCATCTTCTCTCCATTCAGGCCTGCCCTGTTTGTCATAGGTCCGAGGAGCTAATGCGGCAGAGTCTGCTGTGGCAGAGTCAACGTTGGTGCCTGCATCGGTAGTTTCAGTAACGTCTCCAGTATTGACAACGGGAGCGTCATTAGTTTTGACCGCCTCCATTGGCTGATCTTCTGTTGATCCAGAGACAGTCTCCTCGCTCTTTGGTTGAGACTGAGCGGACGTGGCGGCGGCAGCAATATCGCCAACCTCATCATTAGCGTCAACGTTGTCTGTTTGAAACTTGACTAATGGACCCTCCTTCAACAATTCCAAACATGTAGCATCCCCCTTCTCTACATCCACAACCAATCGACTAACCTTACCCAAGCGATATACCAAGTGCCCTAATGCACTGCGGATCTTCTTCATCTCTGGAGCACCTCCACGAGATATATCAACAATCTCGGGGAAGACCAACTTCTTCAAATCCATGAGTGATGAACTCCCAGGCTTGGTTTGGTATAAGATTCGAACTAACGAGTCCAGTAATTGATCACGAGAGAAGGAGGTATGTCCACCGTAGAATACTGGTTCACTTCCAGAGGTGGCAGCTCGGCGTGTTGTACGGCGTCGTTTTGCCAAGGGTAGGTCATCACCATTAGTCTCGGCAGCGGCGGCAAGGGAGCGTGCTAGTTCTTCATCATTTTGAGTAGAGCTAGGCACGGCAGTGGCAGCTTGAGCAGGTGGCACCGGAGGAGCAACTGTAGAAGATACGGCCGCTTCAGATGATGAAGTAGCCACATTCGATGGAGCAGCAGCGGCAGGACGTGATGAGTCAGAAACTGTAATAGTCTTTCCCCAAGCATCGGCGGGATGAGGCTCTGAAGAGGTCGTCATTCCAGTAGTGACCTGTGTTGATACAGTAGCAGTCTCTCCCACACTTGATGTACTATCTCCCACCTTGCCATTAAACTTATCCTTCAATATCTTCATACTAAATTCCCTCCAAGTTGGAAAGATGGTACATCCATCACCATGGATACTACGGAATCTCCATATTTCAAATGCCTTCCGTGCACGGTAGGCACGTTCCAATTCTGCATTCCGTTTTTGGATTGCCGCCTTCTTATCAAGACGACGTTGTATCTTACGTTGTTTCGATGCTTCCTCGGCTAGACGCCTTGCCTCAATTTC
>Ga0214477_101097_pt1 | contig 15000 bp, 9 predicted proteins | sample M1_20Mar14CPVII9_FD_165058 | JGI IMG/M metagenome (GOLD analysis project Ga0214477, IMG submission 165058) | Marine eukaryotic communities from Monterey Bay, California, United States - M1_20Mar14CPVII9sort6BwellC16 | ecosystem: Environmental > Aquatic > Marine > Unclassified | place: USA...
TCTTTGATATTGAGTAGATGCTGTTTCTTCTTATGCTTGTTCTTGATAATAAATTATCCGCTTTCAAGGCTGTTCGACTGATAGCTGTATCCATTGAAGTCGCTCCAATTGTTCTTCCGAGCTTTTGATATCTATCGATGGCATATCCGAATGAATTGAGTTCCACCACCAACGACCGTTGTTAAATTTTATTTAAATTTAACAACAGTGTCAACAAGTATCACTTTTATGATAATGTCTAGTAAGTTGAAAAACTAGCTTCCCCTAGTATATTGAAGGTCTAGCTCTACAATATTACCTCTCCTAGCATAGCGGTGATGAGTTGATGTCCTAGTTCTACGGTCGACCTAGCCCCATCCCCATCAGAGAGAGTCGCATTGACCTCCACAATTTCTGCGGATGCCAATGCTCCACTCTTGACCACAGACTCGGCAACAAAATGAGCCTCTCTCCAGGTTAAGCCTCCTCTTACAGCTGTTCCGGTAGCCGGGGCAAGCAAAGGGTCTACTGCATCAATATCATATGATAAATAAAGAGGTCTGCCTTGAAGATATTCTAATGCCAAGTCCATCACTCGGCCAATTCCGAGATGATCAATATCATACATTGTAAAGCACTTGATGCCCAACTGTCGGATGAATTGTCTCTCTGCTTTGTCGATATCTCTCAATCCTACATAGACAAGAGCATCGGGTGATAAAAATGGTGGATTACCTTCCTCTAACCACTCTAGTCCAGGGATGATACTTCTATCAGGTATCAGCTCTTTCATCATTAATCCTAAAGGCATACCGTGCATGTTACCACTTTCTGATACTCCGGGTAAGTTTAAATCGGCATGTGCATCTACCCATATCACACCAGTATTCGGTTTGGCACGCAATATTCCAGCTAAACTTCCAATTCCTATCGAATGATCTCCACCTAAAATCAAAGGAAATCGACCGACTTTGAGTTTTGATTCTACCAAATCAGCAAGCACCTTTGTTCCTGCTCCTACTTGAAGACTATTCCTAGCATTTGTATTGTGCGTTGATGTGTTTTCTTTTACAGCTTCTTCACATATTGATGAGAAATCTAAATCTGGTATATCCTCAACACGCCAACCCAGAGCACTTAAATCTTTGAGGAGTCCATTCTCTCTAAGTAAAGTTGGTCCAGAATCAGTACCTACATAAGGCTGTCCGTATGTCATGGGAGCGCCAATCACACTAACAGTTTTTGGAGAAGTTATATGTTTAAACATATCGTCTTCAGATGGAATATGTTGTTGTGTGACATTTCCAAATCCCTAAGTGGAGTTGATGTGAGGGGTGTTGCAGAGAGAAACAAGAATGTCAGATATGTTATGCCAACAACAAAATGATAATGCAATACCTTAAACCCCCCAAACTCACCATACCGAATCCACTATTAATATCTGATGATACATATCGTGCTTGTTGATTAGCTATACTGATGGGTTGCAATCTAGGCATCCATTTCTTTCCTGTACCTATATGCCAGAAAAAATTGTGAGAGTTGAGTTGTGTGTATTGCTACTGTTCATGACTAACGACTTACCACCGCCAACAACAGTATTTAAAGCTTTAGCGCCACCTCTACTAATAGCATATCGGAATATCATTGTATGCTCTACTAACAAACACTCATAGACTTACTATCACACAATGCAACTCTTCTGTGATGCAACAATAAAACATCACCGCTAAGCATGGCGATGCAACGAAATCAATTCACACATTGAAAAATCATAGCGTCGATTGATTTGACAACTTGGGTAGTAGTGTAGTAAGACGCCTCAATCTATCAACCTCAACGTCTATTCAAGAGTAGTATATAGTATTATTTCATTATTTTGTCGCTGTGATTCTCTGTAGTGATCTTGAAAATATCTGAAATAAATAATAAAACAAGTCCTCACAAACGTTAAGATCACTCAAAGATATCATATTCAAAAGATACAACTTTTCTACACCACCTCAATATATTGCAACAATGAAAATCATAGTACCAATTAAGCGTGTTATTGATTATGCTATCAAAATACGAGTCGATCCTAGCAAGGGTCCACAAGGTGTAGGTAAGTTGCAATACAAAAGATATACATCATATGTCATACATAATATCTTTTTGCCATTTAGGTGCATGTATCATATAATCTCATCTCTCCTATTCACTTACTTAAACGATACATGAATATATAGAACTCAAAAATGTCAAAATGAGTATGAATCCATTCTGTGAAATAGCAGTAGAGGAAGCAATTCAATTAAAAGAGGCCGATGTCAAAGCCAAGAAGAAGGATTCAACCGCCGAGGTAATTGCAGTGTCAATCGGCCCAAAGCAATGTTCGGAAACTATCCGTACTGCATTGGCAATGGGTGCTGATAGAGGTATACATATTGAAACAAAGGCTGATGTACGAGGTGATTATATTGATATGCAGCCGTGGGGTATTGCAAGTTTATTAAAAGGTGTAGTTGATAAAGAAGAGAATGTTGATTTGGTATTATTGGGTAAACAAAGTATTGATTCGGTAAGTTTGGTTTGCTCTACTGTTGACAATTGTTTGATATTGTGAAGTTTCAATTGATAATTTGAAAGATATTACATCCTTTTGTTGTCGTGTTACTCACAGTTCTAATATCATATATTTTCAACACAGGATTGTGGTCAAACTGGCCCAATGCTTGCTGGTCTTCTGAATGCTCCACAGGCAACATTTGCTGCAAATGTTGAAAGAGGAGATGATGGTTCAATCACAGTTGAGCGTGAGACTGATGCAGGTAAGAGTCATTAGTTCTATATAAATATCTTTCAATTTATGCAAACATACTCACTCAACTTTATACGATGCATTAAAGGAACCGAGACAATAAAGCTCAATGCGGATAATAAACCATCAATTATCACATGTGACCTCCGTCTCAACACTCCTCGGTATCCAACAATGCCTAACATTATGAAGGCTAAGAAGAAGCCTGTACAAACTATTTCATTGGAAGATATGGTAAAGGAATTAGGATTAGACTTGGATGATGTGTTGAAACCAAAGAATGAGGTTGTTGAAGTATATGAACCTCCTCCACGAAAGGAGGGAGAAATGGTTGAGAGTGTAGAAGAGTTACTTGCAAAGTTGAAGGAGAAGGGACTGCTTGCTTGAATCATTGGAATATGGATGATGGATTGAGTTAATGTAAATAGTAAGATTTATGATGTCAGCTTGGCTTACAAACAGATAAAAACTTAACAATTGGCACTGTCATCCAAGCAGTTTTTCATATCACTATATCACTAAATATGGACTTATGTGTTGCAATATCCTCTCTGCAATGAACCAAAGATCAATAAAATGACCCTATCTGACATTCTATCCGCATCTCGACACAATTTCTCGTGGACAAAATCGATTGGCTTGCATTTTTGACTTTTGACCACATCATCTTGACATCTCTACCACCATCTATACATAACTAACGGCCACACAATAGGTACGATGTGGTAACATAGTATGGCTGATTCAATATAGAAGAGAGTGTGATAGTGAGTCGGAGCATAACTGAAAGATTTAAAAACAAACAAACAATATGGCAGAAGAACAATGGGAGCGATGGGATTGTGATTCATCATCTTGGGAGACACATGACGATACAACATCATCACATACAGCAGAAGAAATACACGATGAGCCGGAATTGCAATTACCATTAGTTAGAGTGAGGAATCTCTCTGCAATAATAGAAGAAGAGGAGAGAAGAAATAACTTCCGACATATGTTTGCTAAATCAATGTTCTCTAGCTGTACAGACTTAGATACATTATCTATAGATTCCGATAGAACTGTTCGAATGTGCAATAGAAAGGAAATGGATGATGAGGAGAACTCATGCAATAATGAAGTTGCTATATCAGATGATGTTGTAGACACAAAAGAGAAAGAAAAGCAAAGTAATACAACACAAAATGATAACATAGAAGGAGATAGAAGTATACCAAGCAAACACAATATAGAGAATAAGTTCACATTGTCTAAATCGGATCCGGTAGAATATCAATTCCAGATTAGAAAGCGTACTCGCAGAGTATCTTGTCCGGGTAATCTCATAAAAAGAGATCTGATATTGACAGAAGGAGGGAGAGCTCGTGCTGCATAACAATATTACTATAGCTAGACGGTATGTACAAAGAAGAGATATGCAATCCGTTTTACAATTTTGATGTACACTGACCTGTATTTGCTAACCTAAGACTTTGTTTATGAATGATAACATACAAATACTAGACACAGGAATACTCCGAAGATATGGTATAGAAATGCGTTAACTGTAACCTTATGAATAAGTCCGTCGTCTGGAGATGAACTCCTCTCTTCTCAGCATACATGCATTCGTGTATTGTTCAAACACAAACACAAAGCATACATCTCATGTCTGAGGCTTGGTAGCCATCTTGATAGTATGAGAATAGTGTTCAGCCAATGCCTCCTTGTATCCTGACACGTGATTGTATGGTACATCATACTTCTTGCATATCCTCTTTACACCCTCCGACAATGCTGGTAAATGGCAGTGATTAATAGTGGGGAAGAGATGATGCTCAATTTGATAGTTGAGTCCACCCGAGAAGTAATAACAGAATAGACTGCCATTACCAAAGTTTTGTGCGGTAACAACCTGATGCTTGTAAAAGTTTGAACTCGACGCAAGTGCACACGGGCCACAGAGATGGTTGATTTGTGTATTGATCATGAAGCAAATACTGAATATAGCATTTGGAACCGTGGCCCAAATGAATGCTTTCAATATTGGAAATGCAAAGAAGGGCCAAAGAAATGTGACGTAAATATAGATGAGACGACCCAAGACATGAGCAGCTGTGCCCAATGATGAAGCTCTTTCGTATGGGACTACATTGTTGTATGTCAATTTGAGTGTAGCTCTAATATCATTGAGTAAGTTCAATCCAAGTCCAGCAGCAATTGACCAAATGAAGAAGATGTTTGAGAAACTAGCTTGATTCAAATGATGAGGTCTCCACTTGATACTTTCATGCTCTCTCATCAACTGTGGAGCGTGTGCCAAGTCTGGATCTTTATGTCCAATGTTTGTGTAGGCATGATGACCAATGACGTGATGATGATACCACATCCAAGGACTTGACAATAGTGGAAGAAGGTATGGCAACCAAGCGTTGATGCGCCAATTGCTACTCAAGGCAAAGTGCAGACTGTCGTGCCAGTAATTGACAACAGCTAGCCAAGCTAGGATTGGAGTAACAACGAGGAAGACCCAACTTCCTTGTATGAATGTCGGAAGACTTGCAAAGAATAAACCAAGAAATGACCACACTACAAGCCATCTTGCAGGTGTAGCTTTTGATGCTTGGTTTAATGATACGCCACTCTTCTTGGCAATATCAGAAAAATAGTCGTGAACAAGCAGTCGTAGCTCGGATGCAAAGCCATCCTTATCAATGTCCTTCCAATCATATGGAGAACCGTCATCTCTTGGATTCATTAGTGTGCATTGCAATTCCACTTCTTTTGATACGACTTCATACTTTGCTAAGATTTGCAAAAGCTTCTTGCGAGGCAAAAAGGGATGATGAGACTCGAACAATGCCGTTGCATCACGACCCCTAGCTAAGCTGAGTGCGACAGGTCCACCGGGATGATTAAAAGAAGACAAGTCGAACCATTTGTTGTGTATTTGTGTAAGTAATTGGTCATTTTTCTTTGCACTTGTCTTGTCGAATAAAGAAACAAATGACAATACTCTTTTGTAGTTCGACAATAGCCACACGGCGAGGACGATTGCTGTAGAGAATCTATAATGAGAATAAGCGTCCCAGACCAATGCCACTGTAGCCGTAGCCATCTTCAGTGATTGTCTATTCAGTTATTGAAAGGTGCATCTCGATAAATAGAATTGTGAGGAGCGTCGTCGAGCGAAGATGATAGAGAGGTCGAGAAGTTTTTTTTACCTACGGTATGTAGGTTCGCTGCGCACTTCCATACAATATTACAATAGAGAGATCTACAGCACGTGGGCTTATATGAACTTATGACATGTCGTATATATATTGACTTACGGCAGGCATAATAAGATAGTAGCAAGGATTGTCTGACTTTTGAAAACTGAGTCGCGACAGCTTTAGGGTTTGTGTTATATTGTTTGATTGCCTGACGAGTTGCGGCAGTAATCGCACACTCGACCCCTGCTACTACGAAGCAAGGGCAAGGAAAGGAAAGCAAAGAAAGTAGAAAGGAGTCTCTCAAAACCTATCCAAGTTGAAGATGGGGTTATATTCGTATATATTACTTGCGACGGGCATAACTTGTTAGTTAGTTTAGATTTCAGGCTACGACTTGGTCCACCTCTGGAAGCGTGTTCCAAGGATTATCTGACTTCTTTCTCATGAGTCGCAACAGCTTTAAAGTTTGTGGTTACAACTTGTGTATTTTATACATATCACATCATCACATCATACCTCTCTCTGTACATGTATTGATTAACCTCTTCTCTCAAACAAATAATGAGATACCATCCATTCTTCTCCAGAATTCATACCAAACAATTCAGCGCATGCGAGATAGAATAACCTCCAATTGACGTACCATTCTCTACCCTTGCCTTTACCATACGCCTCTTCCAATACTGGTTCCAACTCTCCCGTCTTCCAGTGTTTATCCATCAAGGCTAACCAGGCATTGCTTGTCTTCTCATAATTACTACCATTAACACGCCAGTGGTTTGCAACTGCAAAGTGTTCTCCGAAATAAAGTAGTAAATCATCCGACGGCATGGTGCCCCCAGTAAAGAACGTGTCCGCCATCCATCCTTTTTCAAAATGATATGTATAGTTGATGTTTGTGAAAATGTGCACAAACAGTTTGCCAGTTGGCTTGAGGAAGGTGTGAATCTTGGAAAGTAAGACATTGTAATTCTTCATATGCTCAAACATTTCACATGAGAAGACGAGGTCATTATTCTCAACGCCTTTTAACATCTTTGAGCAATAGTCCTCTTCTTCCCAACGTGAAACGTCACATGTAATGACACGAATATTATCAACATTGTATCCTCTTTCTTCTGCAGTTTTCATAATGTACTCTCGTTGAGAATTACTATTACTAATTGATGTAATCTTGCAATTTGGAAATTTGGAGGCAATGTGTAACGTCATGCTGCCCCATCCACAACCTAAATCCACGATGGACATACCATCTTTAATCCCGGCTCGTTCAATATATAAATCCAACATTGCAACTTCAGACTTGTCTAAACTCTCGTCCAATGTCATACCCTTGCCATATCCAAATTTGGATGCCTTAAATGGCCATAATCCACTACTATATTTCTTGTTAGGTCCTAAACATAAGTCATAAAACTTTGCTGGCACTTCATAATGTTGATCATTAGCCAAATCAGTATCAATTGCAATGGGCATCGTCTTCAATTCATTAACAATTGACATTTTGCGTTGCTGATCTTTCTCGGCACCACGCTGTCCCAATTCAACCAATGTATGATTACATCGGATACGAATGGCAGCACGGATAATAAAATCTGGTAGAAAGATTGATGTTATTGGTGAATAGAGGAGAGGTAATCCAAAATCAGATAGTTTAGATAATACTGTTGTTGCTGCATTAGATAGATGTGTTTGTAGTTTGGATACAAATCGGGATGAAGTCAGGATGGATGATAGGAGATGATATGATGAGTACAGTTCAATCAAGTGATGTGGACGGATATCGTCGTATTTTGTAGGTTTCGAGAAGATCATTGTTTATTGTCAGGTATATAATATAACTTCCGGAGAAAATGAAGTTTGGAGGAGAGACCGACTGCCGACAACGCCTTAAATAAACTACAGGAGAAACCTTACAGTGTATACTATCCAATAGATTGTACCGCCGTAATTGATGGTGTAGAGATCTATTAGCCGCCGATGACGATGCAAAAAATAAAAAATGAAAAAGATCCAAAAGGTTATATGAGTAAACGGTACCAGTATCTGAAGAGGAGAGAGGGAATAGTGAAGGCACTGAAGGCAGCTCAACTTAGTTTATTACGATTGGATATATAGCTGGTTAATCATTTGGTTATCTTAACAACTTACATCTTGAAGACACACCGTTGTACATAATTTGTGCACATGATATGTTCATTTTGCACATTTCCCTCTCTCTCTTACTCCAACCACGCATCTACTTCTTCTTTACTCAAACTCTTCATTTGTGTCACTGATCTGCTTTCACTTAGTGGTATCAAAGCTCTATTACCCGGTCGTGAGAATACCAAGATGAGACAATGCTCTGTTTGTGACCTGAATCCTGCCTCACAATATGTCATGTAGTAATTCCAGACTCGCAGAAATACATCATCGAAGCCCATTTTCCTTACTACTGATTCCTTGGCATTAAACCTTCTACGCCACTCAGCTAATGTCTCGGCATAGTGAAGACCAATGTTATCGATGTGATCCAGTGTCAGTGTTGACCACTTGTAGGAAGCATCCACGAGAGCATGGAGTGAAGGAGCAATACCACCAGGGAAGATGATAGTATTGATAAAGTCGGTAGAACGGAGGTAGGTTTCATATCGAGCCTCGGGAGTTGTAATTGCTTCCATCACGAGTACACCATCATATGCCAACACTTGTTCTACAGCCCAAAAGAATTCACCAAGATGTTCATGACCTACGGCCTCAATCATTTCACAACTAATGACGCGATCAAACTTTCCTCGATTGTCCTTTCTACGAGCAAAGGTACGGTAGTCGATCACTTCAAAGTTGATGAGATGTCCCAGCCCTTCCTTTTCGACACGTTCCTCGGCCAGAGCTTTTTGTTCAACACTAAGAGTGATCCCTGTAACTCGACAACCATATTTCTTGGCAGCATGAAGCGACAGACCTCCCCATCCAAAACCGATATCCAACAGAGTTTGACCAGATTGGATCTGAGCACGATCACACAACGTATCCAGCTTACGCCACTGTGCCTCTTCTAAATTACCCTTAAACTTGAGACCCTCCGATGGCTGGCCCATGATTTCTGGAGGAGCCGCCACAGCATCATAAATAGCTGACGAGTACATCAACGTCTCCTTGTCGAGGAAGGTACGGAATAGATCATTACTCAAATCATAATGTGCATGGATGTTCTTGAGTGATCCACCTCTCTCTGAGTTGTCCATAAAGATCTTGAATCGAAGATAGTTGACAAACGAACCAATCTTTGATAAAGCAAGGCCTGAAGCATTCGCAAGAGCGTTGGCATAAGTGTGCTGCTTAGAAGAACGAAGACCAATCGCTCCAGTATCACGATTGCCCACAAACAGGAGGAAGAGACGAGTCAAGCCAATGGGGTCACCAATAATACCATTCGATTCTTCCTTTGAGTTGTTCTTGCCATCCTTTGCAGGTGAACGAAGTGTCCAGGGGTACTCTTCTTCGCTATTCAAGCCCATGACTAGAAATTGTCCAGCCATGTACGACCTTGCCAATCCCAAATCAAACTCGGTGGCGACCTTGACAAAGAACCAATCATCGTATACTCGAGCAGTGACTGGTTGAGAGTCACCCAAACACTCCGATCCATTACCAAAGGAGAGCTGACTTCCATCATTCAACTTTAATACTAGATTTCCTTTGATGATTGCAGAGTTTAGAAACTTTGTAACAAATGCCTTGCACACGGCCACTGGGATACGATATGTCAGAAGACGCTTCAACCTACGATATAAGCTATTGTTTTGCTCAAAAGTATACTTTGCAAGATCTGGGGTTGGTAACACGAGTGTTCCAGTATCTGCATCAGTTTCTTCTACCCATGGCAGAGGCACATTATTGATAGCAGTAGCAACCTCAAATCCTGAACGGCAACCGTCCTCATGAAATCCATAACACATGTATGCTCCACAGAACCATAATCCATCCTTGCCTTGAAACTTGTTTTTAATATCAGTTCGTCCTTCATGTGTTTCTTTACTAAACTGTGGATGAGCCATAATCTGACGACGGTAAACTAAGTCCGATTGAGGTGCCGTGTGTGGATTGAGTGATACGAAGATATCTTTGGATGTTGTCAAGTTTTGTAACCGATTGATGTAATATGTCACATATACTGCACGCATACGACCATCTTCTCCTTCCAACTTTGCTTCACTACTGTTCTTGTCTTCTTCTCCATTTACCAACTTGTTGCCAAAGCCTGAAGCACTGCCTTCCATTGCCTCACTTTCTTTACCAGTACTCTTCTGACGATGTGTAGTCAATAGATCACTTTTACCCATACAATTCCAACTTCCCCAAGCCGCCTTTCGTGTAGGCATGAGCTTGGGATCAGAATGTACATATACGACATTATCACCATATTCAATCTTATCCAAAGCTGCAATTAGTTCGGGATCAATACTCTTACTGTCATCCGTATTGAGTATTTGTGAGGCTTGGGGTGAATGACATGCAAATATAACTTGATCAAACTTTCCAACAGATACACCGTTACTAGTAAACAATTCATATTCAATTGAATTACTCTTCTTCAATATCTTCTTCGTCAATGCAACAATTGGAGTACCAGTATGTGCATTCTTTCCCATAATACTAGCCATCTTCGAAGTGTACTGTATACTCCGACCAGCCGGTGTTTGATACTGTGGTCGATTGAATAGTTGCAACATTTTATGATTACACATAAACTCAACCAATGAGGATGCAGGAAATGCCATTACATCATCAACACTAGCTGACCAAAGTGCAGCCATCATTGGTAATAGGTAATATGATGCAAACGCCTCACTATATCCTTCACGAGTAAGATATTCTTGAATAGTAATCTGACGTGCTGGATCATCTTCACTTTTTAATAACAAGTCGCCAGCATTGGCATTAAAATGCATTAAATCTTTAAGGAATGTATAAAACTCTGGTTTCATTAAGTTCAATGGATTAGCAAATAATCCTGAGATTGAATGACTACTCCATTCCTTTTTACCAGAATCTAAGCTTACTGATAATGACATATCCGTGTCTTCTCCTTTCACATCAAGTTTATCAAACCATTTTGTCATGTTGGGATAATTGCCTTTGTTGTACACCATGAATCCAACATCAACATCAACCTCATTTGGATTCTTATTCTTTGTAGTATTATCAGTAGAGGCATTACCATTGGTATAATCTGTAGCAGTAACCTTATCAGTATCCAATGTTATAGTGTGTGCATGTCCACCCAATCGAGATGAAGATTCAAAGATATGCACATCAATTGGATTTTGGGATGTTGATTGTGATGTTTGTAAATGCCATGCCGCGGCGAGACCGGAGACAACTGTTGTAGTTACAGCTCCTCCTCCAAGACATCGTCGTCCTGTCCCTATTACCACTCATCATATCATTCCATTCGATTAGTAAAGAGTGTGAATAAGACCCCCAAGATTTCTGATGCGAGTATAGACCAATGCACTCGCTCCCATATCTCGACAAGAAGTTGTGGAGTGGCCATATCGTGTGTCAAGGGCATGTATTAGAGGGCTTGCAGCAAAGCTACCTGCCGTTACATGTAAATATTTTCATGCAGGGCATTCCTTCATCATCCCTGATATATAGAGTCACGATTATTCTATGGCCCCACAAGTTGTTGTCAAGAAAAATGCACATCTTCATCTATAGAGAGTGACCTTCAGGATCAAAACTACAGGTCTGGGTAGAAGATGCTGTTATCTGTTTGAACTATTAGAGTTAGAAAGTCCCAAGTCAAGACTTGTACGGGATATTTATACATTTCCTTATTCATGGAGATACTTTGTTTAGAACATTTGAAGTACCATGAAGCCACATCCAAGAACAAATCTTTTCAAGAAATACGTTATGGACAAGCTATATATACAAGATGGAGTTACTTCTAGCAAGATAAAATGATGATGAAGTACCATCATTCATAAATACTATAAGCTCACATTAAGGTGATACGCTTTCTCCGTTTTACATACTCTAGTGTATGGTGTACTATCTCATACTGTTCACTTATACATTTCTTATCTCTACTTCTCCTAAAGTTTGTGTTACCTTGTTCATTTCTTCTGTCTTTTGTTTACTTGGTTTGCCTCAGCGTGCATACCCTTACACTGCCAAGGCACCGAACCATCAGCAAGAATTGAAACTTGCTTCTTCAGATCATCAATATCCCATTTCGCCCTTGGATCAGTATCATCGACATACCTTCTTGCAAGAGTAATTCGATTGCCAACTCGAAGGACACCCATTGATACAAAATGCCCAAATTCGTTCTCTCCAACAGCAAGAACGGTATTTTCCAATGATTTTGGTTTACCCGTCCAACACAGTGATTTGGAATAGAAGTACACATCATGCCGATCATCTGAATGCTTCTTCTTGTCTTTTCCTTCTCCCAAATCATATCCACTTCCCCCAGCCATTGAAAGTCTACGTAAAGATTTGCCATCGGCAAGAGATTCAGCACTACCTTCGACCTCAAATTGATTCTCCGATGATACGAATTCATTAAACGCTCCACGCTTGGGTATATCTACTTTGGTAGCATCAGCCTCACCGTAACCAATCCAAGTACCAGACCAAACGAACTCCTCATTATCATTGTTTTTCCCTCCCCCATTCTCCTCTTCATCATCCTTTTCTGACAAGATACCATCCCACACAAATAAAGTTTCGCGCCAGTTAGACATGAGATACAGTACTATTTTAACTTCCTATTGACAATATCAAAGGTATAGTTAGAGAGGTAGAGGAGAGGGAATAGCCATCAGCAACAACGCGAGCTGAAAAAAAAAGATACGCTCGCTAAGATAAACCGGTATCCTTTCCTCCCATGCATGCAGCGAGCGTTGCCAGCTTTTAGTCATAAGCATGCATATTATACTCCTATCCTTCGTCTAAACAGTCCCTTAGTGTAGATGAGAAGCAATGAAGACATCCTTCCAGCTCAAGATATAGATGTCAATCAATCTCATAGTCTATTCTGTTGTACCAACCCTTTATTTTCATTATCTTCATGCTATTATGTACAATATCATACCTCACCCAGCAAGCCAAGCAACTTAACTCCTGTTCAACTTCTTTCCATAACTCATTGAGGTTTCTTTTCCATCTCTAGGGTATGCGAGACATGTATGTTAATGGCATCCCTGTAGCCAGCTGCATGATGATAAGGCACATCATGCTTTTTACATATCCTCTTTACACCCTCCGATAATGCTGGTAAATGACAATGATTTATATTTGGAAATAAATGATGCTCAATCTGATAATTGAGCCCACCCGAGAAGTAATAACAGAATAGACTGCCATTACCAAAGTTTTGTGCCGTAATAACTTGATGCTTGTAAAAGTTTGTACTCGATGCATCAGCACAATCATTCGTTAGGTGATTGATTTGTGTATTAATCATGAAACATACACTTAGCATAATACCAGGCAATGTTGCCCAAACGAATGCTTTCCATAATGGGAATACAAAGTATGGCCATACATGTAACAGACAGACATATCCAATCCTACCCAAGATGTGTGCAATGATTCGTGGTCTTGACAAGGACGAGAAACCAACGACATTGTTATAAGATGATTTAAGATTGGCCTTGATGTCATTTAACAGTGACAATCCCATCCCAAGCGCAACCGACCAAACAAATAGGACACGATGCCACTTCGCCTGTCCGACATGTGTCTCTCTCCACTTGATACTATCATGCTCTCTCATTAATTGTGGAGCATGTGCCAAGTCTGGATCTTTATGTCCAATATTCGGATATGCATGATGACCAATAACGTGTTCATGATACCACATCCACGGACTTGAGTAGTATGGGAAGAGATATGGCAACCAAGCGTTGATACGCCAATCAGTACTTAAACTGAAGTGTAATCCATCATGCCAATAATTGACTGCGGTAACCCATGCCAATAATGGTGTTACAAATAGGAATATCCAATTCCCAGCAACATAGAATGGTAAGGTACCAAAGAAGCTCGTCATTAATGATAGAATCAATACCCATCTTGCAGGAGTTGCCTTGGCTGCTTGATTTAATGTCACTCCTCGTTTCTTGGCAATATTGGAGAAGTAATCAACTACCAATGTTTTTAAATCTGATACAAACTCATCCTTATCAATATCCTTCCAATTATAATATCCATCATCTCGTTCATCCATTAACTTGCATCCCATTTCAACTTCTTGATCTTTGGGTATTTCATATTTACTTAGAATTTTCATTAACTTCTTACGTGACATGAAGGGATGATGAGACTCGAATAGAGCCGTCCCATCACGTTGATGGATAAGTGATAATGCTATAGGACCACCAGGATGATCAAACTTTGTTAAATTATACCACTTGTTATGTATACGAGATAGTATTCGATCACCACTTTTGTTGGTATTTGATCTGTATGATGGTGATTTGGCTTCTGTAAAGATGTATGGCCCATAGCGTTTGATCAGTTGAAATGTTGTATATAATGCTGTAGCAGATATACCAATGCAGAGTAGTGTACTGGTGGTTGATGAAACAATACTACTACTTGTTATAGGCAATAGATTTGATGGCCAATGGTGTAAGATTTTATTGGTTGTTGCAATGGTCTCATCATTGCAAATCGCTTCGGCGGTGGACGAAGATACGTTTGACGAATCCATAGTAGTTTAATAATACTACAATATAATTACAAGATCTGGATTATATTGTTCTTGCTCACCATCGGCAGCCCTCCACCCCAATAAATAAAGGTCTAAAAAGATACCGTATCTTTAGAAAACTCTTTTTAATTTTTAGCCAACTCATTGGCCAATAAATGACGTAAGATATTACTGCGCCCATCATCTCTCAATCACAACAGCAGTTTGTATATTATATATATGTAATCATGGCAAAGCAACAGCGTATTGCAATCGTTGGCGGTGGCGTCTCCGGTCTCGCCGCGGCATGGCATTTACAAACATCACAA
>Ga0214477_101098_pt1 | contig 14979 bp, 9 predicted proteins | sample M1_20Mar14CPVII9_FD_165058 | JGI IMG/M metagenome (GOLD analysis project Ga0214477, IMG submission 165058) | Marine eukaryotic communities from Monterey Bay, California, United States - M1_20Mar14CPVII9sort6BwellC16 | ecosystem: Environmental > Aquatic > Marine > Unclassified | place: USA...
ACTCGCAAATGAAAAGGTGCTTCATGCTGAGTTGGACCGAATGCTCGCATCTGAAAAGTCACGTGCGCTGGCCGATGTCTTTGCGACCGAGTGGTTAACTCTTAGTGAAATCGATTTGGCCAGCAAAAACGTGCCGATCAGAACGGCTTTAAAATCGCAACCACTTGATTTCTTAAACTATTTGTTCACTCAGAACCGACCGCTCCTGGAAATCGTGGATTCAGACGTCACCTTTATCAATCCTCACACTGCGCACATGTACGGAGCCGATGCCAAGCAAATGGTTAAGTACGTTAAGCAACGCGGAATTGAAATGGAAAGTGTTCCCAACCAGCGGATCAACTTGGTGGAAACCAAAGAACGTGGTGGGATTTTGACGATGCCGGGCATACTTGCGATGAATAAGGGGCCGATCTTGCGAGGGCATTGGATCTTGGATCGGATTGTTGGTGAGCATCTGCCGGAACCGCCGATGAACATTAGCCCTGTTGCACGAAATAAACGCGGTGAGAAACTGACCTTTCGGGAACGCTTTGAAGAACATCGGGCGAATGCGGCTTGCGCCTCGTGCCATGATAAAATTGATCCTCTTGGATTTACTTTGGATACCTATGGGGCGGGCGGAGACTATTTGCTTAAGCCAAATGCGCTGAAGAAAAAGAAAAAAAAGAATAAGGACAAGGTGCCGGTCGACTTGGCGACCATTGACACCAGTGGAAAACTTCCATCGGGAGAAGAGTTTCTGAACGTCGATGGACTCAAGAAGATTCTTACCTCAAGTCAAAGAACCGTCGTTATTCAAAACATTGTAGAACGCACGATGTCGTACGCACTGTGTCGTAAACTGCAATATTTTGACAAGCCAACCGTCGACCAGATTGTTAAGAAAATGGACGAGACCAATGGGACATGGGGTGACCTTTTTCACGCCGTTGCGGGCAGCGTTGCATTTCGTGAAACGATAATTCTCGGAAAGTAGTCATATGCATAGTGAGAAGAACAGAATCGGACGAAGAAGTTTCTTGCGTGGCGCAGGCGTGTTGCTGCCGCTGCCATTCTTGAATCTTATGGCGTCAAGCGCACCGGCTGGGGCTGGTTGTGAAAAGTCGCCAAAGCGATTTTTAACTCTGTTTAAGCCTAACGGAGTTCATCCTCCATCCTGGAACATCAACGATGGGAGTGAGTACGATTTTAGGCTCTCACCGTTGATGAAACCTTTTGAGAAACACAAAGACGATTTATTGATCCTTGATAACATGGGTGACTTTGGTTTTTCCTCCCATGCCAATTCCACTCGCCGTTTTCTTTCAGGTCATCACTCCAACTCTAGCTCGGCTTCGGTTGATCAATTGATCGCTGACAAGATCTGTGGCGACACGCCGCATCGTTCGCTGGAGCTAACGACGGAGGGTCTGTTTCCAAACCAAATCGGGTGCAGTTACATTTCCTACAACAAGGACGGCAAGCCAATTCCGCGCGAGAGCGATCCGCAATTGATCTTTGACCGTTTGTTTCGCAATCCAATGGCCAGTCCAAAACGACGCAAACAAATGGCTAGTTTATTGGATCGAGTTTTGGAAGATGCAAATTCGCTGGCTCGGAAATCTGGTCGCGAAGACCGACGGACTTTGGATGAATATTTGAGCGTCGTCCGCGCTTCCGAAAAACGTTTGTCAACGCTCCAGCATCATGAACCCAACGCCAAGATGGATTTCGAATTGTTTGAGCGACCAGGTGCGGGAGCTAACCTTGACGAACAAGTCGACGCGATGCTTGATATGATCGTGCTCGCTCTTTGGACCGACTCGACTCGATGCATTTCTTACATGCTTGGTAATAGCAACAGCCGCATGATTTTTGACTTTCTAGGAATCGATGAACAGCACCACTATTTATCGCACTTCTTCCGAAACAATAGTCGATCCAATCTAGACGCGCTGTTGAAAATCAGTCTTTGGCATATGCAGAAATTCGATCTCCTGCTGACAAAACTCAAGTCCAAAAAAGAAGGCGATGGGACGCTGCTCGATAACACACTTGTCTTGTACGGCTCGGGAATGGGACATAGCGACAATCACACAGCGACAAGAATTCCAATGGTTCTTGCCGGTGGCAAGGGGCTGATCAAAACTGGACGTTACGTTCGATATTCCGAAAATCAGCGATTGGGTGGATTGCATACTGCGCTGTTGAACAAGTTTGGCACCGATAAGGAAATGTTCGCCAGCGCGGATCCAGCGTTGCCAGGCCTCGATGCTTCAGATTTTGTGGCTTATCGAGAGCCGAAATTCGCTAGTTGGATTCGAGAACAAGACAAACAACTGGTTGTTCAAGGACGGCTGAGAATGTCCGACAATCTTGACGAAGCCAAGATTTTCTTTATTGACGTGGTTGGTAAACCCTCCGTTCGCGTGGAAGTGAACTTTCGCGATTTCCATGATTTTAACCTTGCTTATCACTGCGGAACGGCTGTCACAATAACTGGAAACGGCGAACAGCAAGGTCAGCGATGGGTGATCAAAAAAGTTACCGAACTAAAATCAGTTTTCGGCAGTCAACCTGGCACTCAAAAAGGTTAGTAGTTCCAATTCCGTAAATTAAGTAAGTCGGAGTTATTGATTATCGACGTGTTTAGTGTTGGCAACGCAGTTGAGAACAAATCAAAGAGGCCTGACCTTTTGATTTGATCGATTTTCAAATGCGTCGATTCTGGTAATTCTAAGGGAAGTCAGGCGAATGATTTAACTGGTAACGCTTGCAGGGATCGCCTAAGTTCAACAGGTCCACAATGAAAAAACGAAATTAGAAACAACCATGAATAGGCAGAACTTTATCGAAGTCATCAAATTTGCCTTCGTCATCGCCTTACTTGCTTTCCCCGTGAATGCCCATCAAGGCAGCAAGACCAAGATCAAGGTTGTGGCCTACAACGTCGCTTGCGGCCAATGGGCATCGCCCGAGCAGATCGGCGAGGTACTCAAGCCTCTGAAACCCGACATCGTATTGCTCAGTGAGGTGCCCAAGGCGAATCGGGGAAAAAAAGTGAAGGATTGGTCGCATTGTCTGGCAGATGCACTCGACTTGGAACACGTCCATGTCGGCACGGTTTCATCTGCGAATCACAAGGCTCCCAAGTGGGGGGATATTACAGGAGTTTACGGCGGCAAATTCAAATCCGTTCTGAGCCGAACCCCGCTGTCGGAAGGCGGGGATATCCGGGTAGAGGGGAGCGGTTGGAAACGTGCCAGTGCCGTTCGGGTCGAGACTGAAATAGCGGGCCAGAAATTCGCGGTTTATTCCCTGCACTTTCCGGGCTTTGCGCACCACAAGCGGCAGCCAACTTCCTCCGATGCGTGGGAGGGCTCCAAGCACAAAGCGCTATCAGATCACATCAATGCCGAAGATCCTACCACCGACATCATTGTCGGGGGAGATTTCAATGAATGGACCGACAGCTTGGTCATGCGTGGCCTATTGAAAACCTGCAAGTTAAAGAACGTCGTCACAGACCGCTCCATTGACCACATCCTCTACAGAACCGCGCGGCCAATCAAACTTCTTGACGTCAAGAGAAACTGGGAGCCCAAAAACCAGAACGAAGAGAACGAAAAATCCGAGGGCTGCCTGTCCGACCATCCTTGGATTTATTGTGAGTTCGAGATTACAGCGCGAACCAATTCCGAGTAGCACCAATTCCGAGTAGCGACTGCAACGACGACGACCACGCCTCAAACGGTTTTCGCTATCAGTCAGCAACCGCGGAAAACCAGATCGGGATTCTTATCCGATCGCTACCAAGAATGGCATAAAGAGGCTTGTGAAATGCTGCACGATACGAGTACAACCGAGGTGGCTCTTGAGGGAGCCTTGATCCTGGGTGACCACTCCGGAGAAACGATGGTCGGGTCAGCAGAGTAGCTTCCGGGCAAGGCGGGTGGCGAAAGTCAGGACGTCGGTGATACCAATATGACAGATCTTGGCCCCAGTCCAGCGGTGTTGCTTTACCTAAGTGACGGCGGTGGAATGTAGCGTTTCGACGAAAAAATTTGCAAGGAGGGCGTTGGCGGTTACAGAAATGCAGGATCGGTTTCCCCTTCGTTCCAGGCTCGCACCAAATCCCATGGGTTTGCCGAACAAGTCGAGGGTGCCAAGCGAAATCCAGCAAAGTCAAAGGGAATCCAACTGATTGCTTTGAGGTGTTTTGTTTTGTAGGACTCTGGGAGGCCTCGTCGCCCAAGAATCTATCCTGCTGGAACATTTTGAAGTAATCAACTGAGCCGTTTAATCGAACCACTTAATCGAGCCGTTTCGCGATTACTGATTTTTGAGAAGCAAGGAGACTACGATGTGTTTGAGTGTATTCTTCGATTGGCTTACGATCGCATTGCCCCGTCGCACCGGCTCAATGAGTTAGCCCCAGGTCGGGCGATACGAAAAATCGGCTTGAAATTTGGGTGGTTTGTTTAGCAAGACTCAAGCTCTTAGCGTTGACCATGGCTTGCCCTTAATACTCAAATCGAGCCGTTCTTCTTAAAAATAACTGCAAAAAGACCTAGATCAAGATTGTTGGAGCAGAAATTCTTTGTAACTGGTTCGAATTGCTCTACACTGAGCGGATCGTGGTTCGCTGATAAATTCAAACCACGCCAAAGCTTTGTGCCGGATCGTTGCGACGAACGTTTGAGCACAAGCCCAATTTGAGCTTCGGTAGGTTGAGTCCGAAGCCGAATGCAGTATTACGCTGGTTCAAGATATTTGTTTTGTTATTTATCAAGTACTTGCGACAGCCGTCAATCAGTTGATCAATGTCCATCGTCCAACACATGATATTGGGGTGACCATATGAGTATCGTTCTCGGTTTCATAGCAGGCATGTTTGCTTTTATTGTGATTCGAATTCTGATCGGATGCCTTTATACAATCCGGCCTGACCAACGCGCCGTGGTGACCAGTTTTGGTGCGGTTCAGAAGTTGCAGGAAAATGCCGCGGCACCGCCGTTGAGCGACGACGAAATGGAACGTTACAATTACCCGCAGGTTCGGGTGATTGGTCCGGGCGGTCCTTACTTTAAATTTCCCTGGCAGAAGGTGCACAAAGTCAGTGTTGCCACGCAGTCAGTCGATCTTTCTTGGGATCCAACCAAAGAACAGGACACAATCGAAGCGGTTACCAAAGACAATTTAACCACCGGCGTCAATGGACAGATACGATACCGCATCAGCGAAAATAATCTTTACCCCTATTTGTTCGGAGTTTCCAGTCCGCTGGAACACGTGATGGGTTATTTCGTTTCTGTTTTGCGGGAACGGATCGCCAACTTTGTCGATCCGAAGGGGCAAAGCTTGTTGGCCAACGCAGAGATTGGCGAAGGAGGAGAGACCGGTGATCAGGGCAGTGCCGTCGAACTTTCCGAAGGCGTCTCTATCAACGACTTGCGAAAAAACCTGCCACTTCTCAATCAGTACATGGAAGAGCAATGTCGATCGACAACGGGTCGTTATGGAATCGAACTGGATGCCGCTTTGATCACGGAAATCGACCCACCCAAGGAAGTCGACCGCGCATTGTCCGCGATTAACAGCACTCGGAACCAAGTTGCGGCGGACATCAGTACAGCGCGAGCCGATTCTGAACAGCAAATCACGATGAGCGCGCGGGCCGTCGAAATTGCGAGCAACAACTCCCAGGCAGAAGTCGCACCCCTTCGAGAACTAGCTAAAACCCTAACCACGATTAAGGCGGAAGGGGGTTCGTCTTGCCTGAAGTCCTACCTGCGGAATCTGCGAGTCCCGTTATATCAACGGGCTGCTCGAATCGTCCAAAGTGCTAACCAATCCGAACGTAATGGAGGGTCAGTCTAATGCAATTTTTCATCGGTGGAGCTGTTGTCGGTTTTCTCCTTATTCCCGTCGTGATGGGTATGTGCCGCCTGTTTGGCCTTTACAGTTGCGTAAGGGAATGCCAATCCCACGTGTTTACGTTGTTCGGAAAAGTTATCGGTACGATCGATAAACCCGGCTTACAGTTTCCGGTCAAACATTTCGGGCCCCGAGCCATTTTGATTCCATTTTTTGGAAAAAAATATATTGTCGATACGGGGCTCCGGCAGCATTACCTGCGCAGCCAAATGGTCAACTCGGAAGAAGGGACGCCCATGGGCGTTGGTATTTGGTACGAAATGCAAGTTAAAAATCCAGTTTCTTATCTGTTTATCAATGCTAACCCCGACGGATCGTTGCAGGCGAACGTGACTAGTTCGACCATCTCAACGCTGAGCAATCTCGAAATGGAAAAGATGCTGGAGGACAGACACAGCCTGAGCCGTACCGTCCGTCAGACCGTGTCACCGCTTTCTGAGCAGTGGGGCTATCAACTGGGAAGTGTTTACATCCGGAAGGTCGAGTTCACAGATTTCCACATGGTCCAAAATATCACCGAGAAAGTCGTGAAGCGACTGGTTCAGGTAACCAGCGCGATGAAACAGGATGGTGACAACCGTGTGGGGTTAATCAAGTCTGAAACGGCTTTCAAAGTTTCACAAAAGATGGCCGAGGCCGCTGCCGCGCGACCTAGCATCGTCGGTAACGCACTCAACGAGATCGCCCAACAGGACCCGGAAGTCCTCGACACAGTATTGGAAGTGATGGAAGTCGAAAACTTACTCGCCTCTGGCGCTTCGATTGATATCCTCCCCGACTCTAGTAACGTCCTAGTTCAATTGGGCGACCGTAGTAATTCGCAAAAGACCACTAAGTCCACCCCCTCAAGGGATACCGTCGAAGCGATCCGAGCCCAACGCGATCGTTGATTTGCATATGGCCGCGCCTCTTATTCTGCACCGAAGCCCCTAGCTGCGGAGCAACCACCGCGGCCCTGCCCAACACATGTATAAAAAAGACCCCGCCGGCGGGATTGTGTTATGAAACTGAGGCACGCTGAGGTTTGTGCCGACTCTAAAAGGTGCTTGCGGAAAGACGCCTGTCTATTCAGATGATGGAAAAACGGCAACGTACAAAATATATGACGTTTCAGAATTCAACGAGACGGTCTTTAAAAAGATTGGCCAGCGGTGGTACATAGACCCATAAAAAAGCTGGAAAAATCAAAAGTCTTTATCGGCTTCATTCACCCTGACGGGAGGGAAGCAATGCGCACAACGAGCTATTGATTCTGGAGTCGCCATCGAGCCAACCCATTACCGCATCGATATGCTCTAAGACGATGGGGTATTTCCCCTGTTGCGCTACATAAATGGGTGTGCCTTGCCAGCTGACGTCGTGGTGAGAGCCGGTTTTACGAGTCCGCTCAATGGCGAAAACACGTTGAGACGATCGAATAGTTTTTAAGCCTGAACTCCGAACACAAGGCCTGACCCTCGTAAAGTGTAAGGCGGTAAAAGTTATTTCGAATTTGTCTTTTTACATTTCCCATTAGTAGTGTTTTAACGTTTTCACGTTGATAGCTATTTAGCTATTCTCATTTAGCACTTTACGAGAAATGATGAACTGTATCGTTTTGAAATTGCATCTTGGGATACTTACTGATTTCCCAGATTTTGGAGGGCAATCAGTCTATCCACACAGGCGAGTTGGTGTTCCTGCAAGTAATGGAGATTTTTTGACAGCGTCGATTCGACACGTGTCTCCGACGATACGGCGAATTATTTTTGCTTTGCTCCTTTGTTTCTGACTTTTTTCTTTGCCCCTTTGATTTTGACGAGCGATTTTTCGGTTTCGATCGGATCGGCGTCTCCCAGTTCCGCAAGTTTCGCATGCAATTGTTTTTTCATCTCTTCCACCGCCGCGAGGTATTCCAAGTTGTTGATCTCGTTCTTGAGTTCGTGGGGATCTTTGTCGAGATGGTAGAGTTCATACTCCGGTCGATGATGCAGTTTTCGCACAATCGATTTTGCGGATGGCACCTTTTGGGATAGCTCAATCCAGGAAGACGCGATATCCGATCCGTCCTCGGATGGTGCGGATGGATCGTTTAGTATTGCCAGCGCCTTGTCGAGTGTTGTGTTAGATGTTTGGCTTTGGTGGTTGGGATTGTAGATTAAAGAGAACGACTTGTTCCGTATCACCCGGATCGGGAAGATTCGGTCGCGGCTTCCGATGATGTTGCAGTTGGAGAAGGCACCAAAGACATAGGGGTGCAGTATCTGTTTTTCGCCCTTGAGCATCTTGAGGAAACTTTTTCCATCACAGTCGCCAGGCTTTAATGAACCACCCGCGGCTGCGACCAAGGTGGGTGTGATGTCCGCGATCGAAACCAGTTCTCCAGCGACGGAGTTCGGAGCGGTCACTCCGGCCCACCGCGCGACCATTCCAGAATGCAGACCGTTGTCATAACAGGTCCATTTTGAAAATGGCAACTGTGTCCCCTGCTCGCTGCAAACTATGAAGATCGTATTGTTCCACAGCCCTCGCGTTTGCAACTCACGGCGCATCTTACCAACCAGTTGATCGAAGTTGCTGATTTCGGCGTAATATTTAACGAGTTCCTGCCGAAGTTTGGGGGTGTCCAACCAATAGGGAGGAATTGTAAACGACGCGGCATCATATGCGGTCCGGTCCCCAGTGGTGAACGGTGCGTGGGAATCGTTCGAGGCGATAAAGAGGCAGAACGGTTTGTTCTGGTTCGTGCAGGAATCAATGAACTCCCCCGCCTTTTCAAGGCAATACGGATTCGGATCTTTCGCCTTATCTTTTCCAGGGGAATATTCGAATGGATAGCATTCCTTAGGGCCGACATGTCCTTTGCCCACCAAGGCCACGCGGTAACCCAGCGGTTTCAGGTAGTGGGCGATGCTTTTTGTTCCCGTCTTGGACTTCGAGTGGTTGGGTAAGGTACCCGTGCGCCAAGGCGATCTGCCGCTGTAGAGTTCCTGCCTGAATGGCGCACACATGGCCACCGAGGCATAGACGTGATCGAAACGCATCCCTTCGCGAGCTAGTCGGTCGATGTTAGGCGTTTTGCAATCCACGCTCCCGTAAACACCCCACGTGTCGCGGCTCATGTCATCGGCAAGGATGAAAACAATGTTCGGCTTCTTGACCTCATCCGCTCTAACCACGCCCGCCAAGGACAAGCCCATCAGTATCGCATTTAATAATAATTTCATTTTTTCGCCGCTGTTAGTAGTTTGCGTTTTAGGTGGGCTTGTTGAGAACTGGTAGGGTTTTTAATCCACTTTGTCGCTGCATTGTGGCCATGTTTGCAGTGGTGGTCAAACATTTGGTCTCAATTTTGGCCGGCACATTTACCTGTGCTACTGTGCGGCTCGAGTTTGGTGAAGCGGGCTCAAAGTGCTCCCGATCTCTCTCGGATTTGAGAATAGGGTGACCCGCTGGCGACCTGTGTCGAATTGAACCAATCAAAGGGAGATTCAAAGGGTTCATTCCTTTTTAAATTATGATCCAGGTAAAGGCAAAAGGCTTGACCACCGCAACAATCAGGACATCATCTTGGGCCAATGAGGATCAAAATCTCTATTAGTGCTCGGTGGGTTCTCAGCCTTCCGAAGCGGTTTCGATATGCCGATTAAAACGATTGTCGTCCGCAACGGTATGGTGCTTCGCTAAACTTGAAAGTTGTGCGGTGTTGGTGATTTACGGGGCTTGTATCAGAAACTAAGGTGAGGGGATGTTTCGTGTTTACCTCCAAATCGCCGTCCTATTCGTATTCTCATGCGCGAACTTCGCAATTGGCCATCCACTAGTGGGTCAGGACCTCAAACCGGTAGTCGTCGCGAGTGTCATCGAAGCCGAAGTTCGCGCGGGTCAACGTGTTGTTGGCACCGTCAAACCACTTCGAACCAGCCGAATCGGTAGCGCTCTCGACGGGCGAGTCCTTAAATTCCTTGTGGATGAAGGCCAAATGATTCGCAAAGGGCAGACGTTGGCTCAGCTTAGAACAAGCACACTTGAGATCGAACAGGCCGCCGCCAACGCCGAATATCAACTGGCGCTGAGCCGTTTGTCTGAGCTGAAAAATGGTTCACGCCCTGAGGACATTGCCGAGGCCGATGCCATCATGCAAGCCGCTAAAGCTGCTGCAAAAAATGCTGATTCCCGGTTATCGCGAATGAAATCTTTAGCGCGAGGATCTGCATCTAGCTTGGGAGAGCTAGACGATGCGAAGGAACGCGCCGACGCCGCCCTGTTTGGACTCAAAGGTACCGAGGCTTTGTTGAAACGGATTAAAGAAGGCCCGCGAAAAGAAACGATCGCGCAGGCTGAAGCTCAAGTTGAATTGCAAAAACAAAAGCTCGAACTGATTAAAGACCGGTTGAAGAAGGCAACGATTACCGCTCCGTTCGATGGGTTTGTCTCAGCTGAATTTACCGAAGAGGGCGCATGGATTAATCGCGGTGATCCCGTTGTTGAAATCATTCAAATGGATGAGGTTGAGATTCTTGCACCCGTCACTGCTGAAACGGTTGTGGGGCTTCGCAAGGGAGACGTGATTCGCATTGAGTTTCCGGAGATTCCGAACCAAATCTTGACGGGAAAAGTTGATCGAATCGTGCCGGTCGCTGCTGCTCAAGCCAGAACCTATCCAGTCTATCTGCGACTTAAGAATAAATTTGAAAACGAAACTCCAATGCTGCTTGCCGGGATGCTCGCACGGGTGGATGTTCCTGTCGGCCAGCGGAAAACACTTCCGTTGGTTCCCAAAGATGCGTTGGTGCTGAATGGAAAAGATCGGTCCGTTTTTGTTGTTGATTTTGACAAAAGCGACGGTTCAAGCGAGTCGGCTACTGGTCTCGTCCGCAAGGTTCCAGTTGAACTTGGTGTTGCCTTGGAGGATCGGATCCAAGTGATTGGCGAAATCCAAGCTGGAGATTTTGTGGTCGTTGAGGGAAACGAAAGACTCGTTCCCAATTCGAAGGTTAAAATCGTTTCCGGCAAGCAATCGGAGAATCAATGATCGTCTGTCCTTTTAGATTGCTGCATAAATAAAACAAGTTCAACCTAATTCCTTTTCCTCGTGAAGCTGCGGCTTAAACGACGGGTGGGGGCAAGGGAAACAACGCGAATTGTCTTAAGTTAATCACTGCCAACCCAAGCACCTCCGGCGTTTTGCGTCAAACCTCCCCATACTGATGAGATTACTGCTGGCCTTTAGTGCCTGTAGCGTGTCGAGTCCCTAATTTCCTATTGTCAATCAAACGTCCTAATGAAGATATTTGAATCATTCATCCGAAATCCAGTCAAGGTTTCGGTCGGCGCATTGATTGTTGTGCTCTTCGGCTCCATCTCATTGGTCACGATGCCGAAGCAGCTGATCCCAGCCGTTCAAAATCCAATTCTTTCTGTAGAAACACGTTGGCCTGGAGCCAGTCCCCAGGAAATAGAGCGGGAGATCGTTCAAGAACAGGAGGAGCAACTGGCGGCGATCGAAGGTCTGGTCAAAATGACTTCCCGGTGTCGCGATTCGTCAGCTGACATCACACTGGAATTCGCAATTGGCACTGATATCGAAGACGCCATGATGCGGGTCAATACGCGTTTGCAGCAGGTTCGTGAATATCCGATCAACGCAAACGAACCTGTGATTGAAGCATCCGATGTCACCGATAGTCCGATTGCTCGATTTGCATTGACCTCTCGGCCGCCGACAGTGGAGAAGATTCAGAATTTTCAAACAGCGCATCCAGAGCTTGCGAACGCGCTTGAGCCATCACGGCGTGCCGGCAACACGGGCCTGCGTGTCTTTCGACTAACGCAAATCTACGAACAGCTGGGGGATCAGCATCCTGAATTAAAGGAGCTGCTGCCAGCCGAGGTTGACCTCCAAGATGTTCGCAAGATTTCGGAAGACCTGATCGAGCCGCAGTTTGAGCGAGTCCCTGGCGTTTCTGAAGCAGACACCTACGGAGGGCAAGAAGAGGAGCTTCAGGTCATCGTCGATCCGGAACGGCTTGCCGCGCGGCAACTGACCATCGCCGATGTTCGGGTCGCACTGGGCAGTCAGAATAAAGACACTTCAGCCGGTAACGTCTGGGAAGGTAAAAGACGCTGGGTCGTTCGCACGCTCGGGCAATTTCGCGATCCAGAGCATGTCAAACAGCAGGTCTTGGCGATTGAAGACGGAAGCCCGGTATATGTCCGAGATGTTGCTGAGGTGCAGCTGGCCTACAAGAAACAGGAAAGTATTTCGCGGCGTTACGGCATTGCCAGTAACGGGCTTAGCGTACGTCGGACTTCGGGCGCGAACGTTCTCGAAGTGATGAGTGGTGTTCAGAAAGTGACCGAGGATCTGAACAACGGATTATTGAAACGTTTGGATCTGGAGCTTTTTCAGTACTACGACGAGACGGAATACATACAATCGGCCATCAAAATTGTCCAGCAAAACATCTTTGTCGGCGGGGCTCTGACGATCATCGTCCTGCTAATGTTCCTGCATCTGGGTCGGCGAACGTTGCTTGCCGTGCCCCTGATCGCAGGCAGTGCGGTCGCCTGTGTCTTTGTGTCGCCTTGGTTTTTTCTGGTCACCCTGGGATTAACCCTTGGCGTGGGATTTTGGTTTGGTCGCGGAGCCTTGATTGTTGGTCTTGCGATTCCGGTTAGCATTATCGGCACGTTTTTGATGCTCGGTTTGATGGGGCGTTCGCTGAACGTTATCAGTCTTGCTGGGCTCGCCTTTGCAGTGGGGATGCTCGTAGACAATGCGGTGGTCGTACTTGAGAATATCTATCGTCGGCGGCAAACTGGAGAGAGTGCCTTTTTGGCTGCATCCAATGGGACTCAAGAGGTTGCCGGCGCGGTGATCGCCTCCACGCTGACGACAATTGCCGTGTTCATCCCGGTGCTCTTTGTTCAAGAGACTTCCGGGCAACTTTTCCGCGATATTGCATTGGCCATCAGTTGCGCCGTTGGTTTGTCACTGATTGTCTCCTTCACTCTGATTCCAACGGCAGCGGCACGTTTGATTACCAGAGTGTCGTTTTTCAACAACGGTGACACTTCAAGCACTCATCTAAATGGTGCGGGTACTGCCACTGACGAAAACGTCACGCATCGATCTCGAATTCGTGAGGCCGGGCCATTTGTACGCCTGATTCACGGATTTGGAACTGGACTCTCCAATGGTGTTACCAATTTGAATCGACGGATCCTGGCAAGTTCTTGGAGATCCGCTGCGCTGGTCGTGTTGATGGTGACGATGTCGGTTGGTATCTCTTATTTGCTTTGGCCGTACTTTGAGCGGTTGTCAAATATTTGGCCACCTCTTTCGCAACCACGTTGTTACTTGACAACCGTGCGGTTCGAGTTTGGAAAACTTAATGCTCGATCACCCTGTCCAGCCAGTTTTTGCGACGGAATACCGTCCCAGCCTAAACCGACATCACAGTTCAATAACAGGATCCTCCGTCACAACTAGCTGCTGCTACTCGAAAAATATTGGAGCTTTCTCGCTGGATCGAAAATTGCTCAGGACCGAGTCTTTTATCTCCATTACCAGAATGAAGACCGCGGGAACTAAAAACAGCGTGAATACAGTCGAGACTACCAAACCGCCGAGCACAACCGAGCCAAGTCCACGATAAAGTTCGCTTCCGGCACCCGGGAAAACCACCAATGGCAATAATCCAAGAACCGTGGTTGTTGTCGTAATAAAAATTGGGCGGATTCGTTTTCGAACGCTCGCAGGTACCGCTTCACGTGCCGACATCCCGTCACGCAAATAGTGTAACGATTGATGGACGATCAAGATTGGATTGTTCACAACGGTACCAATCAAAATCACAAAGCCAAGCATCGTCAGCACGTCTAGAGGCTGATAGACAAAAAAGTTGAGCACCCACAATCCCAGCACTCCACCTACCGCACCGAGTGGAACGCTGAAAAGAATCACAAATGGATACAACCATGATTCGAAAAGCGCAGCCATTAACAAATACGTAATGACCAAGGCCAGCAACAGATTCAATCGCAACGCATCCCATGCCTGCCGAAGTTTGTCAGCCGTTCCTGAAAGCGAGACCCTCGTGTCGCCGTCCAGCAATCCTTCATCAAGTAATTTCCCAACGATCTGCTGGTCAATAATCTGCATTGCTTCTTCAAGCGGCATGGTTAACGGTGGAGTAACCGAAATCGTGATTGCACGCATTTTTTCCCGGCGATAGATCGCTTCGGGACCGCTCCTGTATTCAATCTCAGCCAAGGCAGAAAGTGGTACGACTTGTCCTGATCTTGTGGCAACTGGCAATGACAAAACATTTTGGGTACGACTCCCAAAGGAATTTTCACCGATAATCGTAAGGTCGATTTTGTCTCCATCGACAAAATAGTCGCCCGCGTAGGCACCATCGACAAACGCGTCGATAGTGTACCCAAGTTCTGCCGCACTAATTCCCATCTCAGAAGATTCAACCAGTTTCGGCTGAACATGAATTTCAGGGCTGGAAAGATCGAGACTCGGTCTGGGCTGTGCCTGTGCTTCAGGAATCATTGCTTTAACGTCGCCAAGAACTCGGCGGCCAACTGCAATCAATTTATTCAAATCACCACCCGTAATCTCAACGTCGATCGTGCGGCCACTACTCAATCCACGCTCAAACAAACTGGACTGTTTCGCAATGGCTCGTGTTCCGGGAAACTGGGAGCCTGCCTTTTTGGCCAACGGTATTAATTCTCGAATTCGAGATTCGTCTTTGGTCCGAAATCCCATGAAAACGGATGTGCCACGAACTGAGTAAAAGTAATAGTCGATTGGAGGATATTCGAGCTCAGCACCATCCGCGTCGCTGTTCCAATAAGGCTCGAGATCTTTTTCAAGTTTCTCACCCATGGCCATCAATTGTTTGATGTTGTAACCAGGAGGAGGTGAAAGACTGCAAAATACAAAATTGCGGTTCCCCGAAGGTAAGTATTCAACTTTCGGCCAAAGCAAATAAGAGATACCAACCGACATCGTCACCATCAACACGACCAGCGCAGCGGATCTCCAAGAACTTGCCAGGATCC
>Ga0214477_101100_pt1 | contig 14957 bp, 12 predicted proteins | sample M1_20Mar14CPVII9_FD_165058 | JGI IMG/M metagenome (GOLD analysis project Ga0214477, IMG submission 165058) | Marine eukaryotic communities from Monterey Bay, California, United States - M1_20Mar14CPVII9sort6BwellC16 | ecosystem: Environmental > Aquatic > Marine > Unclassified | place: USA...
AATACACGTATTTTGAACCGTATTTGACTAAAATATACGTATTTAGTACGTATTTGAGGGGCTTACGGTATTTACAGTATCCTTTTGTACGTATAGTTTACGTAGGGTGTATTTTATTGTGTATTTAGGCAATTTTCATTGTGTATTTTTAGAAAACCCTACATGTGCAAATGGGACAGATATTGAGGTTATAAAACTATTATTAAACGCCTATCCCGATAGTAAACTAACAACCGACAAACGGGGTAGAACACCATTACACTTTGCCTTGGGTAATATTGAACATCCACCAACACCTGCCCTTGTTAAATTACTTGCTGGTGAAACTGGTGAAAGTGCAAAATGGCCAGATGAGAATCAGATGCTTCCAATACATTATGCCTGTGCATATGGTGCTTCTCTTGAGGTATTATATGTCTTAATTCATGCATGGGAGGATAGTATGCAAAAGACTGATTCAAAGGGAAGAACTCCACTACACTTTGCAATGGGTAATGCTGATCGTGAGAATTCACCATTCGTTGTTAAAGTATTGCTAGACTTATATCCAGCTGCCATGGATCAGATAGACGCCGAGAAGAATCTACCATTGCACTTACTCTCGACAAAGGCTGAGTCGGTAACAATTGATAAGTTCCAAACAAGGGAGACTATACGGAAATGTTTAGACTTTTATTTGAAAGCAAAGCCAAAGACTAGTAGTGAATTATTAACGGGTATTCAAAAGATGCCTGAATGGTTAAGGGATGTATGTGTCATCCATCCAACTGTACAAACAATGTTGAATACAAAGATCAGTTCAAGATTTCCCACGATGATCTTAATGCTTGATTTCTACTTTCTAGCGGCAGTTATTGGCACATTCGCAATCACATCACGAGAATCAATAGAACGACGATTTGATCCACTAAATGAAACACAAAGCTCACGTCAAGTATCGGGAGCATTACTATCTCCTTTATATATCGGTGCATTATACTTCCTCGGACGTGAGATTACACAAATGATATCCGTTCGGAGTCAAACGACAGTAGCTGCATATCTACTTGATGCTGAGAATCTTTTAAATCTTGCCTTTGTCTTCTTGACATTGTATTATACAATATTGATGGGTACAGGGCTGGAAAATGATGAACGATTTCGGACAGGTGCAGCGATCACAATGGGAATATGTTATCTTCAAGTACTGGCATATTTGAAAAGTATCTTAATTGACTTTGCAGTGTTTGTGAGTGGTGTCGTCTACGTTACTACTCGTCTCGTTGCCTTTATGGTGTGTCTGTTGATTACAGTACTTGCCTTTGCCCAGATTTGGTATACATTGTTCCGGCAGAGCTCAGAGTGTTACTTTGCGGCTGAACAAGAGGCTTTAGAGAATGCAACGATAGCCATCCCCACAGATGATTTATTCGAGTATACAGGAGATGATGATGAAGTTATAGCAGCCTTAATTGGAGCGCAGGAACCGGTGGAAGATTGTGAGCCTTCTCTTGACTACCCATTCTGTCATAGTCTATGGTTTTCAATCTACAAGACCTACACGATGATGCTTGGTGAAATTGATGACACGATCTTTTATTGGAGCACACTATGTCTGATTCTATTCTGTATCTTCTTCTTCATGGAGGTTGTAATTCTTCTTAATATTCTGATTGCCATTATCACAGATTTGTACGGTGTTATCACCAACGAGCGAGCGGCCATTGTCTTTTGGAGTAATCGATTGGCCTTCATTACTGACATGGATATGATTACTAATGGGCCGTGGAAGAAGAGTATAATGGGATTTTTCAAACTCCGTGATGATGACGATGAGGAAGAAGATGAAGAAGAAGCAGCCTTGATGAAGAAAGATGTTGTAGATGTATCCTGGGAGCGTATCTGTTGGAAGAAGCTCATTGAATGTTTCGATCCCGAAATGGGAAACTCGAATGGTATGGGAATGATTCTAATAGCGCCACTACGAGTCTTTGTAGCCATGTTTCTCATTCCATTCTGGTTGTTATTGGGAATCCTGTCAGCTGGGTGGTTGTGGCCTCCACAGGTTCGAGAAGGATTATTCGTTCAGGCAGTGTCAGTTCCAGAAGAGCTGGGAGAAGGTAAAGAGATGGAAAAGAGAATTGAGGAAGTAACCCTATTGAAGAAGGATTTGAAAACAGTGAAAGGACAGCTGACTGGTCAGTTTACTGAAGATAGGAAGGATGTTGCAGCGCTAAAAGATCAAGTCAAGGGTATTAAGAGAGAGTTGAAGGAAGAAATGAAAAATATCAAGGTTGTGATGACATCATTGTTTGAAGTTCAGCAACAACAACTCCTTGGATGATGATGATGATATGATGATGGTACATTGGAATAATGTGTAATGTATAATTAGAAGTATGTATCTGTATCTCAACTCTTAAGGAGACTTTAAGAGACGTTAGTCAGGCCCTAATAGTGAATGAGTTAGCCTCAAGTGATGAAGGCTAAGGATACCGTATCTTTTTTTTTAATCATACTACTACAACTTACTATAGGATACGATAGTTACTTTTCTTTCTTAATATAGCTTTTATCGTGCAGACACAGCGAGCGTACTGCAATCAGCTTATGTACAGCTACTGTATCCAAATTTGACATCAGTGTTCTCATTTTCTGGGATTGCTATCCCACATCGGTATCCCCGTTGCAAGAATAAAAGTGCACAACAGCCGAATCAATGTTGGGGAAGAGACCTACGCTGTGTCTGAATCTTTTTATGAATGGCGGCCACCTATCACACCTATTTCCGAATTGGGCTATGCATTATCTACATCACCAGTAGATCAGTATGCATTGGTCTATTACCTCCTAAAGCAATACTGCCAGTTTCAAGGGTATCATCATCTCATAAACCCGTCATTTTGCATACCTCAAAAGATAATAATGATGTGTCAACACAAAGTTCAAGTAGTCTGTATGAAAAAATACCGTCAAAGAAAGCATGGTCCTTTGGTATACTCACATCTGGATTTCCTCCACAGCAAATACTTGTACCATTTGTGAAATTTATCACTTTTCAGGTATGGCGCTTGATGATGAACGAGCTAGTAACCCATGATGAGGAAGGCAGGTTTATACGCGAGTCTTTTCAAGCTGGTAATAATCCGTCACCATTAGACCTACCAGTTAGTGGTGACGCTAGTCCGAAGTACAAGCTATATTTAGGGAATCCATGTCCTGTAAGTTAGTTATTGTTATTCTGTGATTGCAGTTATACTTTATATGCATCTCAATTCTTATTTGAATAATTTGTTGTGGTATCTTAGTGGTGTCATCGAGTAAAAGCAGCAATGGCTATACTCGAATTAGAGAAGGATATTCCTGTGACAATGCTAATTGATGATGCTGAAAAGGCTAGCAAGGGTGGATGGGTTCTACCTGATCCATCTTCAATGAGAAACAAATTTAATAACAATATTGCAGAGGAATTAGTCAGTGGCGACTTGGCTGGTGTATATAACTACTGTTATCGTGATATACTAGAAGAGGGAGAGAGATACAAAGGAAGGTGTACAGCTCCTCTTTTAGTAGACGTTGAATTTGGAAAGATTGTGACAAATGAAAGTAATGAGATTATGATATTGTTAAATGACTATGCTCGTCGTCTCAAGAAGGATACAATAGATCTAAGACCAATCGGTAGTGAAGGTGAAATGGATAAGGCAACGAAGCACTGGTTTGATTTATGTTGGAATGGAGCTTATAGATGTGGCTTTGCTACTTCACAACTAGCATACGACGAGGCGGCACAAGATGTGCTCAGGGGCTTGAAGGAAATGAATGATTTGCTGGGGGGAAACTCATATTTGCTGGGAGATACAATTAGTGAGGTTGATCTAAAGAACTTTGCCTGGGTTACACGCCATGACTTTGCATACACTGTGGTATTCAAGAGTCCAGGAGGTAGAATTGCTCAATATCCAAACATAGCCATGTATGTGAAGAGAATGGTAGTCGATTATCCATCTTTGCTTGATAGTGTTGACATGCCAGACGCATGTGGAAGTTACTATCGACAGTTATTCATGCTAAATTTCGGGCGAATTGTACCATATGTACCAACAGTAAGAGAGTGGGTAGATCAATTATGAATGCATAACATCTAGTTGCTGAGCTATTTCGTGTTTTATATCAAACTGGTTCTTATCTGTACATCTCTTTATCATGTCAACTCGATATCAACAACAAATGTATCCTTTCTATGTTGATAGTTGTAATACTTCTATCTTCTATTTGGTTTGACGAGGGCAAAGTAATTTGCCACCACAGACAATCATAGCAGAACTTGCCATTCCCAAGATTACATTCGACAGCATACCATACCACATGTACTTTGCAACCTTGTACTTGTATCTCTTACTAGAATCACCTTCACATTCTGAGTATCCCTTTGATAGATAATACCGTCCAATTGCATATGTCAAAGTACTAATTGATGTACACACTGGAAAGGTAATTGCCCCGACCATACCTGATAATACAACTGTAGTAAACGTCTCAAATATTTGTTGATGACTCCTTTGGAAACAATTTGTGATGTTGAGCCATAATCGATTGGCCCTCCTCGTCTATTCCTTCTTCTATGTCTATTTGATTGGCTCTATACCTAGAAATGACACTCAAAGAGCCGATAAAGCGAGTGAGAATAATTAGACTTATATTTAAAGATCACGAACTGAGACTCTAAGCCTCAGTAAAGATCTCATGTCAGATGTGTGTTATCTACCTAACGTTCATCATCCTCAAGAAGATACTCAGGTGTTCCTGGAACCTGTTCACCATATAACTGATCTTCAATATTTGTGATATGGGATAGAAGATCTCCTTTCTCATCAATGAGCTTCTCATTCTCTGTTAACATTTCACTTAGCTCTTTATCCTTGTCAGAAATAGAACATTTCAACTCATCTAATTGCTCAGTCAACTGCCCAATCTGCTCGTTGTGTGTTGAGTTGAGTAATGAAATCTTAGATCTAGTCGTAGCTAGTTCGGACTTCAGCTCGTCCATCTCTCTATCCTTGTCGGATATTGTGATATTCAGTTCATCTACTTGCACTGTCAATTCATCAAGTGTAGAAGTCGTTTCAGTCAACTCGTCGAGTGTAGACTCTAGTGATGAAATCTGTGTAGTGAGTTTGTCTTTTTCTGTCTTCTCGGTGGCAAGTCGAGTAGTCAAATCTTCATTGGATGTTGTAGTCGTTGCTAGTTCGGACTTCAGCTCGTCCATCTCTCTATCCTTGTCGGATATTGTGATATTCAGTTCATCTACTTGCACTGTCAACCCGTCGAGTGTAGATGTCGTTTCAGTCAACTCTCTCTCCTTTTCCGAGATAGAACATTTCAATTCATCTACTTGAGAGTTAGCCGCCGTCAACTGCTTCATCTGCTCGTCTTGTGCGGACTTGAGTAATGAAATCTGCGACTTCTCGTTATCCAGTTGAGAAACCAATTCAGCATTAGATGTTTTAGTCTCAGCTAGTTCCGATGTTAGCTCGTCCACCGTGTGATTCAAATCTGAGATCTCATCAGCATGTTGTACTGCAGTATCGATTTGGGTTTCTAGGTTGGAATTCAACTCATCCACCTTGGCTTGCAGTGTTGCCTCGGCCTTGACTAGGTTATCTCGTTCCGACTCGACCGTTAAACACTTTACATTCAGTTTATGAATTTTCTCGTCAGCCTCACCACTTTTCTGGATCTTACTTGCCATCAGTTTCATATGTTGGTCTTCTAATGATGATATTGTGGACTCTAGATCCTCAATCTTCTTTTTGTTACGACGTAACTCGTTACGATTCGTTTCAGTGAGCTCTTCTTCAACTCGTAGACGAGCAAGGTTATCCTCATAACGATTCTTCAACTCACGAAGTTCATTCTCCATATCTTCTCGAGTCTTTGACAGGATTTCATAGTCTAATGTCATCCTTCGTTCCTCATTCTTGTGCAGAGACTCCTGTAACTTCAGCTGTGAGTTCAATTCTTCCATTTGATTTGTTTGTTGTATCACCTTCTTCTTTACCTCGTCGAGCTCTTTCGAATCGTCCTGGTGCTTTGATAGTTCTTCAATCGCGTTGTTTTTGGCAATGACTACCATCTTTAGTTTATCATTCTCGGAACGTAATGCTGCCTCATTGGCTGAAGGCATACCATTGTTACTGTTTACATCCATTGATGAAAGTTGTGATGTCTTGCTCTGTTTCTTCTCCTTTTGATTGTTAGCTGCCTCAGCATGACGTTTAGAAACGGCCACGGTGGTATTATCAGCTTGAATGGGTAAAGACATTTTCCGAAATGACAATGGAATTGACGAACTTGCAACACCACTAGCCTTGGCAGAATGGCGTTCAGAAACGGCCAAGGAGGTAGCTTGAGCCGGTAAAGACATGTCCCGAGACGACGGCGGAACCGACTTTGTACCGCTACTAGTATTGACAATAGATGATCCTTTGTATATTAAGAGAAGCAGGATGAATGATGTTAGCTATATTCTGGTATCAATGAACAGGCATACTGATTTGATAATACACTTACCTACAAGATTATTCCTAACCATGGCAATTTCATTACTAATGTGGGATGCAATAGTTGCCTTCTCGATTAATGAATCCAACTGTTTATTGCTACATGAAGCTTCAACCTTCTTCAATTCGTCTCTGAGTTCTGCTACTTTGGGGTGGACAGATAATGGTTCTTTCAATTCCTCCTTTTGTTTTGATGATAGAGGTAGTTTCTCAATGGCACAAAGAGGAGGACAGACGGGTGCAATAGCAGCAGCCAACTCCTTCATATTCTTAGCCGTTGCTGCTTCATGCAGGTAGGGGGCGAGGCGGCTGATATTGTAACTTTCATTGACACTGTTAACCTTTGGTAGGAGCAGTGACCTACGAGTTGATCGAAGAGCACATCTGATCATCTGTGTCATCTCGGTCGAACTTTCACACATAGAAATCATTCGAAGAATCCCTTCGTCTTCGAAGTTACTCAAACTAGAAGTCAAAGACAAATGATCAAGACGATCACATGAACATTCTCCGCCGGATTGATTGGAGTTTCCATTGCCACAACCATGTGCAACGACTTCTAAAAGATGAGTCTTTGTATCGCACGCCAATGTCAGCATGTCAGATATGTGATTCATTGTCTGTGGACATACCAATAAAGCAGCCCATAATTTGAGTTGATAGGCTTTCCTCCTTCTCACCCCACTCCCATCGAAAGTATTCTTATTATTGATCAACCATCCATTTCTCTTGCCAATATCGTCAACGTCTATAACAAAGTCTGTGGAACTAGAGAGGTAAGTCCTTCCATCTTGGTGTGTTACACAACCAGAAATGCCAGTACAAACAACGAAGTCGGTCATCATGGTCTCTGTAAGTTGGCTTTGCAAAAGATTCCCACCAATAGGTAAATTGCCCATTGCATATAAACATTCAAGCAAGGCAAATCCAAGCAGAACAGGGTGTTTGTACAGTGATGCCCACTCCATCATAGTTTCTGCTAAGACGACGTTACGTGCTCGTTTTTTCTGTGTATCAAGATTTGCTGTGACTTGATTAGCAGCTGATGCTGCTGCATCTGCTGATGCTGCAGCTTTAGTAGCAGCTTTATTAGCAGCTTTAGTAGCACGACGGCCACGGTCGAGTGTCTTTCGTAATTGTTCTTCATAAGAAGACAAACGACTTTCGACTTGATGGACCCTTTGCAACGAATCCTCTCGACCGAGGCATTTTACAGCATGCATACTTAAAGTTTTAGTATCACGATAAGAAAAGAACAGCCCCTTGTCACCATTATGACTGTGATTTGATATGCAAGCTTCGCCTTTTGGGCACGAAACGAAGTAAAGCTGCTTCTTTTCTTGAAGGCCGGTAGAATTGAATGGATCTTCCCCTTCGTATAGTGCTGCAATAATTGTTTCGCTTGATGGATCACCATGGAGCAATCCTTCCACCGGGTGAAGAGTGCTATTAATATCTTTCATGATCGCATTTACATTTGCAATTCTACGACCCATCTCTCCTGGCATTGCCAAAATTCGATTTACCTCCGCCAAGAGAACCTCTTCTCCAAGACAATAGCGAAGGTGACTGACTATATCTGTTTTCGAGAAAGCTTTCATGCGCAAACCCTTTCTTCTATTGTGTTGTTCATGCTTTGATTTACATTGATTACCACTGGGGCAAGCCAAGAATATCCTATTTGTTGGTTTAGATGGATCGTTTAACGCGCACATACTCGTACAATGCTGGGGAATAAATGCGGCAACAATCTGTTCATTTGAAGGGCCAGCATCGTCATCATCCTTCTTGGCCCCTTTCACCTTCTTCTTCTTCTCCTCGTTCTTCTTCTTCTTTGTCGACGGCATCTTATTGATTTGTGATTTATTCAGAGTGAGAGTCGAAGACCCATTTTTATAAGGTACCTACGTAGATATACAGCATTTTCATGTAATCACTAATACATGATTATTTCATCTACTCCGCACATTAAAGATATCTCTCTCGTAGTAGAATGACGACATATTGCCAACATTACTATACCAATACATTATATATATATATATATATATATTATATTATGACGACTGTAATACAACCTTCATGTAAAGTAGGGAGATGCAATGTTGGATGCCACCCTACTTTAGGGTCAAAGTTTGTAAGATATTATATCCATTCTCTTCCACTTCTCTCCCAACTAGACACACAGCAAAGATCGCTACAAACACATTAATTGAATGCTTTTACATGTTGGGAAGTTCCTTGTGCGTACAAGTTGGGTAAAAGGTACCGTTCATCTACATCCTTTTCGCCATCTTGCTTTGCCAATTCAGCATATGTCGTCCGGGCTTTTCCTACTTTGAAACCATGCATCAACGTCCAAAACCCGGTGCCAATGAGAATTGCAGGTGTGATTGCTGTTAGATTGCTATTCTGGGAAGATAGATGTGATAAGTTCGAGATATCCGCCAACAGCAGATGTGCTGAGGCATACTAAAAGAGGTTTTGCTGCCATTATTGATTATAAGTATGTTAGTATTATGATATTAGTATAGTAGGGGAGTGTAATAGTAAATAGTAATTACTAGAGTAATAGGAGTGGCCAAAAGCAGGAATGCAATGCAATTCGTCACAAATGGAGAGAGAAGAAAAGATAAAAGATTATGGGGTATGGTATCTTTTCGATACGATATATCTTTTTCAATATCTTTTTGGACAAAGCAAAAGCTCTATCGGATATATCCACTCACCATAATTCAAGCAATCAAATCTTCCCGAGGAGATATAATATTACAACACTGAATAAGGAAACGCTAAGGTGAAATGAAATTTGTACTTTTATTCTGATATTGAGATTACAATTGCAATGCCGGTCTATCACACATCAACCTATCTATACCTATTATTGACACCATCATACCTTCTGTGTTTTATTTGCTCACAACATATTATGTTAAAATCGCCCACAGCAAGTGCTCATACGGAGTGCCAGTACTTCTTGGGGTAGTTGCGTTTGGATTGGGTATCGCTGCTACAATATCATGTGATTTTATGAGAATATCGTCAAACAACACATCGATTGGGTTATGGTGTTTAGAGCATACCACTTTATCAACAGAAGACAAGGTAGCACGAGCGTTCTCTGCATTAGCATTGATATTCGGTGGATTACTCGTATTAATGGGTATGTTGAGAAATGGTATAGTTTTGCATTTTGGTGTATGATTTTTTTACTAACCACAGGCATACTTCATCACATCTCATATCATGCTATGTAATTCAACATTAAGATATTGGCATGATATTATTCTCACCAAATCGGAATCGATTGTATAGTTCAGGAGGAATCAATTATTTGCTTGTATGTTTATTCTCGGGGTTATCCTTCGTGTTATTGAATAGTAATGTTTGTAGCAACGGAGATTGCAGTATATCAAAAGGAGCTAAGCTTATGATATCATCAACATCTTTGTGGTTTGCAGCTGGAGTTAATGTTATGCTTTTATACCCACCATGTAAGAAGAGAAGAATAATTCAAGATGAGGAACATGCTATTGGCGAATCCATTACAGATCCGTTACTAAAAGGAGGTAATTCGCTTATTTGCTTTACAAAATATAAGCCCATACCTGTGAGTGCTGTTAAGTAAATAAGTAAGGAAGATGCCAAGAGATCATTGATACAGCTGATAGAAATGGTGATGGAAGTATAGACGGATTAGTGGGATCAAACAACGCTACGTATGTCCAACAAGCAACAAACTTCAATTATAGTCAAGTACTACATCTATAACGATCTGATATCAACTCCAAACTTATACTTCAAAATCTATACACAAATACTCATCCACAATACCGTATATCGTATACAACCAAACTTCCTACTTGGAGGGTGGTCGACTTACTCTACCACTCCTAGTACTAATCGGCACAACTTCCAGCGCTGGATGACTTTCTCTTCCTAGTAATCTTCTTCGGCGAATTACTAATATCATCTGCAGCAAAGCCATTTGCTTGACAAACATCACACCGTCTTTTGTAATTTTCAATTGTCCATGAACACAAACAATCAACATCTTCAATCCATGAATTGAGATGTGGAAGAACTTGCATTGGATCTCGTACACTGTATAACAGATTACAAACATGAGTGAGTATTATTGTGTTGTTATGATATTTGTGATGCATGCATATTGATATTGATATTGGAATATTATACTCACGGTAAACTATCGTCATCAAATGTCCTTCCAGCTCTAACATCTTCAACAGAAGGGAAAGTAATCTCATCTACAGCAGGAATGACATAAAAGTGGGCTGCTGATTCTACTCCACCATTATACTCCATGATAAGAGTTCCACAGCACCAATGTCCAGCATTCTTCCTAGCTTTACCAAAACATGTGTTCATATAATGAGATGTCAATGCACAGAAGGGAAGTCCGTTGAGATAACGAAGATCTTTCCCCATGCGGTGGTCCCCATCGGATTGCTTTGAGTGAGCAGAACCTACCCGAAGGGCTCTGAGTATAGATGTCTTCTCATTTCTGGATGTTAGAGGACGGTATGTAATTATATTATCATACGTTGAACCAACTGGAGGGTGCACATCAACACCTTCAAGTGCTCCATCAGCAAAGATTGATATGCCCTTGCCATTCGCAACAATCATAACGAGTCGGTGGAGTGTAAATTTATAATCATTTTCATCATTGTTGGGATTGGCGAGGGTTACATCGAGCCGACCTTCTTCTTGTTTATTGGGAGTGTATGCTAGTTCACGAAGGATTGAACCATTTAATGGCACACCATGTCCACCAGCAACTTCACCACTAGCGTATTCGATAGCATGAGTGGACTTGAGATCAAATAGACGAGCTGAATAGATATCAACCATGTACCGAGTAGGATCAAGCTCCTTAGAATGTCCAGCAAACGCTCTGTAGTTACCAAGCAATTTGTAACATTGCCCTTGGCATATCTCATACACCAACTCATTACTGTACTCACACTTGTCCATGTCAAATGGTGTAGCCTAACAATGATTAAGTGAACAAATGATAGATGAGGAAGGATATGACGAATAGTATATAATATAGGAACAAATAATACAACAACAGACCCACCATTGTATAAATACCCAACATCCGCTTCCCAAAGTTATCATCATATAACTTGAGAGGTATAGCTTCTCCACTCATTAGTAGCGGTACAGTTTGTGTTACAGAACATTTCGCCTTGATGATATAATCAATATGACACGCAAGTTCATTATACTCTTGATCATGAAGACCACCCGGGTTCTCCTCACGATACTCCATGATCTCACGTTCAAGCTCATCTTTACGGTGAGGGTTCTCCTCCTTGACATACTCAAGTATAATGGCAGTCATCTGTTTTGTGGTTAGATGAAAGATGTGTGCTAGTGAATACTGCTCTAGCAATTCAACAAGAACTGCATTCGCCTCATTCTCAGACATAACCGGCTTGGATGTAGTTGGTCCTCTTAACATTGCAATGATTCGCTCTTTCATCTCCTTTGTTTCATCTTCATCACAGTCTTGAAATGGACCCAAACCATTGTCCTCATTCTTCTGTGCCTCAACAATTGGAATTGAATGTACTTTGTTTCGAAGCTTGTTTGTTAAATATGTATTGAAATTTGATGTTGTTTTCCCATTGGCTTTTTCCAACATCATGGTCAGAAGATCTTTCTCAGTATTAATCTCCTTGTCACTGCTCTTGAGTTCAACTTTGGATAGTGCAGTTTGGAATGTAGCGTCTTTCCATAATGTCTTTGCAATATCCTTACAAACTTCCTCTTCATTCTGTAAAGTATTGGAACGATACTCTGGATTCCTTACCTTCTTACCCCCTCGTGAAATTCGTTCCATCTTACCCGCATTAGCCTTTTTGATTTCTTTTCCAGTCAATAGTGTATCGGGTTGATTGGCTGTTAGATATTGAATGATTACATTGACACCACACGACAGCACTTTATTTGGATAAGTAAAACCCCCCATATTTATAATACAATATGCAAGCAATGATGCTGCTTTTATAGATATCCGATTTAAACAATATCAACAATTTTAAAAATGATACAGTCGATATGAATTAGAAACGTAATGGCACAGCAATGCAAAAGTACAACGACACACGAATGAGATTATTATACCAAAGCACACACACTTACCACTTGATTAATATATCTTCCGTATACTATGTTGTTTTATCTGATAATATAATACAGAATGAATTACATTTACCCGATTTCTTGACAGTGGTAGTTGTGTTTGTATACCAAAGACAAGAAGATGGTAAATTGCTCGATACGAAAGATAATTACTTTGACTTCAAAGGTTGGCGGCTGGTAATAAAACGCGTAAATTGAAAATGGTACCAATGTCTTGTGTATATTTATGACCTCCTTCTGGCTATATGACGTGACCGCTACGCTAGTATTGAAAGATGTTTTGTATACCAAAGTAATGGTTCATGTTGTTGCTAATGAAATAAAAAAGTGAGTGAGTTGTGGTAGGATACCGATGGCCGTAAATATTTTGAGTAAAAAAAATTGCGCTACTAGTAAATGGCGACTGCTTCTATTATATCAATAGCTAGCGGTCGAAAGTATGTATTCGCATCACTGAGATGCTATAGAGAAGGGCGGTGTGCTTCGAACGGTGTTAATAAGCAATCTAGGAGGTTAGATATGGTCAAAAGGTCTCGGCGGATAAGAAGGTAAAAGTTACTGTTTGCTGGAGTGTAGAAGAAAAATCTTATATTAAGAGATAATCATGCCTAGAGAATTGTTATAGAGTCATGTAGTATCAGGAGATAGATAAAAAAGATGTTATCAAATTAAGTTATGCACATAATACGTTGGGAATTTACCTATACATGAAGACCTCTCTAGTTGGCAGTATACTACCACAAGATGGCCAAATGTCAAACAACAAATATCCCAAAGATCAACAAAACAAAAAATGAGTGAGCCCAGTTAGAACCCAAATGACACAAAGGGCTCAATGTGAGCCAAACTTGCAAGCCCATGCTTCATCTTTGGCTTGATGCCAATATGGGAGGGTATGTGGCCTCGCCGTCTCGATTGGATCACAATCATCGAGACACTCTCAGACTCAGGCGAGATTCTGGCAACTTAGCAGGTGCATGCCAGAAGGTCATTGAGTGCCTATGTATCATCCTGCCATCCTTTACTAAGCATTTCATCAGTTTACCCTAGGTAACTCCTACTTCGTTAATGATGTAACGTCGTGTCCGTCACACTTGCGGTACCTAAGACTTGAGAATGTCCAGGGGAGGTGGAATCCTTTTTTTGGTTTCCGTGGATTGAGAATGTCCAGGGAAGGTGGTATCCTTTTTTGGTATCGTGGACAAAAAAGTATTTTACCGTATCATGAACAAAATACCGTACTTCTTAGGAATAATACCTAATTTGACCCGTCTCCCCCGTACATAATCCATTGAAGTCAATACGACCTAGACATACATTATATCATCACATCATGTGAGCTGTCTACTCGTCTCCCCTACCCCGGCCTGTCTCCCCTATGGAGAGGGGAGTCAAGCCATGACACCGGAGGGGAGTCAGGGGGGAGATGGTACTCCATCATGTCATTATTACAAAATATTGCAAATATAGATTGCAAATTATTGACATCAAATCATTATTCCATCACTCATCCTCGACATCGACGCCCATATCCTCTCAACATCGACTACTGCATAAACCAACAAAGACTATCTATCGTCTACACTATAGTAACAAGTATTATATTTATTAATCTGTCACATCTATATACGAAGACTACACCGCCGCGTCAATACAATATTCAATATCCATCGTCTATCATATAAATATATACACCTTACATCAACGATACTGTTGACGACAGTGGATTATCGTCCATTACCCGACATAGTATGCAGCGTTACGCCTGTCTAGACCTCAATAAACTTGGTCTAGACTACGGTGGGATACAAAAGGATGAAGAACGTTTGGCACTGAAGAGGCAAAAAGATAGAGAGAGAAAAAGAAGAAGTAAAGCAAGGAAAGCAATTGCCAAACAAGAGGCCAAAGCGTTGGCAGCTGATGCCGAAATGGCCAAGAAGGAAGGAGAAGCTATGGGGGAGGCAAGTGCAGATGATATTTTTATTGGTGGTCTCAATATCGGAAAGTGTGAATTGGATAAAGAGGTGAGTTATTCGGTGTTTATTGTGTCTATGCATAAAGTATCTTTATATAAAAGTATACTAACAAGATACATCTCTCTCAAAGTCATATCTCTCAAAACCGAGTGCTCTGAAATCTCCTCTATCATCCGCTCTTAGTCTATCAGCACAGCAACAGGCCGACGAACGTTTAGCAATAAAGAGACAGAAGGCCAAGGAAAGAAAGAGAAGAAGCAGAGCA
>Ga0214477_101102_pt1 | contig 14937 bp, 9 predicted proteins | sample M1_20Mar14CPVII9_FD_165058 | JGI IMG/M metagenome (GOLD analysis project Ga0214477, IMG submission 165058) | Marine eukaryotic communities from Monterey Bay, California, United States - M1_20Mar14CPVII9sort6BwellC16 | ecosystem: Environmental > Aquatic > Marine > Unclassified | place: USA...
TTCTAGACGATCCAGAGATTCGACAAAAGTTCATAGATACAGTCAGGACCTCAGAGGGAAAGTTGAGAAATAAGAATCCAAACGAGCCTTCATTACACAACATTTCAATAACACCGGACGGTAGTATTATCATAGATGGTGGTTCCACTGACGTCTTTGGTCCAAAGTCTAAAATTGGTAGTAATGATATTGCAGTTGTACTTCGAAAATCAAGAAAGAGTCGTAGTGGTGGCGACAAAGGAGGTGACGATGATGATGACGAAGAAGATGATATTGCCGCTGGTATTACTAAAGATGCTACTGGCCATGTCTTCATTGATAATCTCCCAGTCGGTCAATTGGCCCCAATTATTGCTCATATCAAGAAACTCAAACTACTTGACAATGGTGCCAAGCTATGGATCTTCTTTGATGAAGGCTGTTCAAGGACTAACCTTTGCAACAAAGAGTATTCCAAGATGTTGGGTATGATGATCGAACGGAAATTCAGACATATATTCATGACAACATTGAATCGGATCAATTGGAATTCAGTTGCCGTCCAAACGTGTCTTGGTGCACAGAAAGTTAGTCCTGGACTTGAGATTCATTGCTCACTTGAACATGGAAAGAACAAGATCACTATTGCGGGTATTGAACACCACCGTGTCGAGGAAAGACAAGAGTCTAATGACAAGTGCAAAGCGTCGGTTACAACAATTGAACAGTTTTTCCTTAAAGTTTCATCAGATATCACACTTCATGATGATGTTAAGGTGACTAGTGGCTATAACTTGACAAAGGTATTCCGCAAACAAGTTGAAGACATCCACAGTAGAACAACATACCCTCCATCCTCCTTCATCCCATTCTCCACATTGGATGAACAAGACCAGAAACACTTGCAAGAATTGAATATGCAGTTGAATGAGATCCCAAAGAAGCCACAGCGTCCTTTGACGGCATATCATATCTTCTTCCAGATTGAGAGAGAATATATTATCCAGACGATGGACGGTGATGTTGCCGACCAGTCTACGATGGAGAATAAGATCCTTCATGACGATGTGCCACAACGATACAAGAATATCAAACTATTGCCTGATTGGTATGCTGGACCTGGCAAACGTACAGAGAAGAGGAAGCATCGTAAGCAGCACGGGAAGATTGGTTTCCTCGAGCTCTCTAGGACTATCGCCGAACGTTGGAAGCAAGTTGATTCAGAGACGAAGTCCTTTGTACAGAAGATTGCAAAGTCAGAGTTAGACGAGTACTACAAAGAGATGAATCAATATAAGGAGCTCATCAAGGGTCTTCCAACATCTGTTCTTCCACCAAAGAAGACAAACAAGAAGCGTACTGCTCTTCCACCTAAGAAGACAAACAAGAAGCGTACTGTGCAGCAGCAACAACAGCAAATGCCTCTTTTGTCTGCTATTACAAACCCTGGTGGTCGAGGAGGGGGTACAAATGCTCATTTTTCGAATGCTACTGTTGAATTTGTTGTACCTAATGCTAATGATATATTGCCGTCCAACAATATTCAGTGGCCAGGCAACATTCACTTCCAACGTGTCATTGACGGATTAAAACCAATCTACCAATCGAAACAATCACAAGAACAAAGTGAAATGGTAGACATGGTTCTAAGTACTTTGAAATTCCAAGGAAGAAGGCTTCTTACTCATATTGGTAGATGGACTGAACTCGATGCTGATGCTGCCAAAGAAAGATGCATACAAGCACTCAAAGGTTAAATATAGAAGACATTGTACATACCTACCTAACCTATCTCCCTATAGCTCCCTATGTATCTCTCTCCGATCATTACACCGTTTGTGAGTAAAAGAAACCTGTTTGGTCGCTATAACTTTTAGACTCATTGTTGCCATAAGCGCCACTCTAATCACCTTCTATTGTTGACCTTCTAAACTGGGCCCTTCTATTCTAAACTGCTAAACACGATAACGCCTATCACACATGGGATTACAGGTGAGATATCCATGTTGTATGTTTTGCTTGCTCATAAATTCTACCGATAATTATTATTCACCACAACACCTTTTTCTATCTTCGACTAACTTTAACTATTGCAAATCATATCATCTATCATGTGCAGAGCAACAACCACAACAGTATCAACAACAACTAACAAAACTCAATCTGGAAAAAGCAGTAGCGTCGGCGAAGTAGCAAGTAATAAGAAGATGCCATCATCGTCGTCATCATCATTGTCCAAGAAGAAGAAATCCAAGCCAGCATTCGATGGCGCTGCATTCGACAAGGATGGAAACTGCACAAAGCATAAGAGTGTTCAATTGGCTGAACAGGTTACACAAGATGGTCGTGTATTGTGGAAGGAGATTAAGATGGTAAGTTATATGTATTGTAATTATGTGCCCATGATGTGATGTGCATAAGATATGATTGCAATGACCGTACGTATCCTAACTTTATAATATCTCTCTTCCATAATCATATCTATATAGAACTGTCCCAAATGTGTAGCAGAGCATCACAGATCACGTCGTGTAACCTCCCTCGGTGGTGCCGGCAAAGTTAAGCGTGGTCGTACCCTTCATGGTATGAACAATCCACTCCGTGATACTCAAAAATCAAGTCGACACATGGATGCTGAGTTCGATACGCCGTTCAATTCTAAGGGTGTCTGTCATCATCATCCCAATGTACAAATGGCAACCAAGAAATTCAACGGTGGATGGAAGATATTAATGACCGCCTGTCCCAGGTGTATCGAGGCCAAGTATGATGAAGATGTGGAGAGTGTGGCTAGTTCACGTTGTTCCTCTCGTGCAAGCTCTAAGCGTTCATCACGTTCCAAGTCACGCAGTCGACAAGTTGATGAAGATGAGGGTAGTGTCTCATCACGATCATCGAAACGATCGGTAACCTCCCGTACCCAAGCCATTAACGAGGCTGGCACCTTTGACAAAAATGGTTGCTGCACTTACCATCCCACAGTACAAGTTGCCAAGAAGAAGTTGCTCGGAGGGTGGAAGGAGTTCCGTCAGTGTCCCAAGTGTATCGATCCGTCCTATGATGATATGGCTGATAATGCATCAGTGTGTTCCAAATCATCGCGTCGATCAACTACCTCGTTCCGTTCCACTGGCAGTACTCGGTCTAAGAAGAGTGCACGTAGTGTCAAGTCTAACTCGTCAAGGAAGGGTGGACGTAAGAATGATCGGTATGGTGCCTTGCCCTTTGACGAGGAGGGGTATTGTCATGCACACCCCTCGGTTCGTCTTGCCAAGAAGAAGGCCTTGGGTGGATGGAAGGTATTACATGACATCTGTCCAGACTGTGCTCAAGATTGTGAATCACTAGCCGGTTCCACTCGAAGTGGCCGCTCTGGACGTTCACGCTCATCAAAGCGTTCAAGCAGTAAGAAGAAGGGTACTGGACGTGTCTTTGACGACTCAGGAAGTGATACCTCCTCGTACAAGTCTGGTAAATCATCCAGATCTACAAGTAGTCGTAAGAAGAAGATCCGTGTGAAGGATATGAGGTATACTGATGAGAATGGCAAGGAAGGACGGTATTCGGGTGACGTGAATGATGATCATCAGCCACATGGTAGTGGTAAGATGAAGTACAAGGATGGAAGTGTATTCAATGGCGTGTGGAGTGAGGGATCGAGTGTGCATGGTAAGACTACTAAGAAGTCTTCTCGTAGCAGTGGCGGTAGTGGTAGCTCGGTTAAGAGCAGTGATGATAAGAGCCGTTCTTCAAGCAGGAATAAGTCAAGAAGTAAGAAGTCAAGCTCGGGAGATTGGGAGAACAAGCAGCAGTCTTCTGGTGCTAGTGTTGCCAACACTGTTCCTGCTTCGAACATGGATAGCAGTAGTACTGCCATTGCAGGCAACATCAAGGTGGTAAGGAAGATGAAATGGTTAGACTATTATGGTGATCCAGGCGAATACAGCGGAGAGGTTGACACCACAGCCATGCTACCCCATGGCCGAGGAAGTATGAAGTACGATCATGGATTGGTCTCGGAGGGATGTTGGGCCAATGGACAATTCGTTGAGGGCAGCGAGTTGAATCTGAATCATGATCCTTCAAAGAAGAAGTCAAGTGGTAGTAGTAAGTCTAGTTCGAAGAAGAAGTCAAGCAGTAGCAGGTCTGGAGGTGAGAGGAGTAAGAAGTCGAGCAGTTCATCGGCATCTAGGGGTACAATGGATCCTTGAATGATTAGGAGACAACAATTTTGAGAAAGTTGTGTGTGCATTCAATATAGATGAATGCCATGTGTTGTGATTAGTTGTTAGTTGAGTTATATATGTTGTAGAAAGAGAAAGTCCAAACAGAGTCGTCGTGTTGTAGGGAAGAATAAATGTTATCTAAAAAGAATTATTTGGATTACGACCATTCCATATTTATGTTATTTCAGAACAGAAACTCAGCTGCCGTTCTAATTCAATCTGCTCAGCCTCTGTCAATTTTGAGTTGCAATCTGGGTTCCCATGTGCTTGTCTGCCATGTTCGGTACCATATTTTGCTTGTGATGTCTTTCCTTTCTTTGGAGTCATGAAATCTGATCCGTATATGTTTGTTAATAGACATTTTGGATTATATGGCATGTAAATGACAGGGTTTTCATTGCTACTTTGTTGTATAGTTTGATTGCCACTATTACTATAATTTGTTGTTGTTGTATCAGCTGCTATTCTATAATCATCTATCGATAATAATGACTTGTGCCGTACAACAGGAAGAAATGCATTCTTTGATATGGTTACTACATCCCATGGAAAGTGAATAAGATCATTTGATGCACTGCAATGAAATCCATACACATCAATCTGAAACTTCTTGCCATATCGTATATTATTTGGTACTATCGTTCCAAATAAGTTTTGTTTCATCGGAATCCGATCAGAATCAAGAGATTGGAATGTCCAACCAAACTTCTTACTTATTTCATTTTTTAATACATTGTCAATGTATGGGAAATGCATAGGAAAGATAGCAATATCAAAATCTTTATCTAAATCATTGGGACGTAAACATGGATCAGTTTCATTAGTACATGTATGATTTCTAAATTCGTATAACATGGTACCAAACATTAATATTACCGGTGCATCAACCTCAGTAAACTTTGTTACTAAGTAGGATAGTATTTCATCTGCTTGATTCACTAGATTCCAATTACTTTTATATGTTGAATTGTTATATGCTTCCTTGGTACATTGTGGTATTGTTGATGAGTGTATGTTATTATTAGCTGTATATTGAGAAGGTATATTATTGTCATCTACAGCAGTAAGTACCATAGCAGTACCGAGGAGTTGTGATGGTAAATTATCTAGATAGTGAATAATATATATTGAATGTTACCAACATTAATACAGGTAAGGTATATCGATACCAACCATTCATCACTCTATTAACATTGCAATGCTCAAGAATAATACTTCCTTGCGCAGGCAGAACCACAACTAACAGCCAATAGCACAAACAACACAATAACGAAGTAAGTATGAAGAATGAAGTAGGAAGTTTTCTTTCAGAAAACTCCTTACATATCATATCACAGACCCACCACAATCTAACAAGATAACTCCCTTCTCATATAATACTGAGGTGATAGGCGACCCTACATATGGTCTCTATGTATCATTAAGGTACATAGCTCATAAACGTTGCCATTCTTTATCAAAGTGAGTAAGGAGCTGCCAGATAGACCACTAAGACAATATAAAGAAAGAAATATATATATCTACGATACAATACTGCCTCTTGAGACACTCCCAAATTTTGATGAACGACTGCCATAATATAGGTATATCCATAGATCATCAAGCAAGAAGGTATACGTATAGACTGTCCCTAGTTCTGTGTATGCCTCTCTAGTTACACTGCCTCTTATCTTTGTGCATATCATATGCTCATTATTTTGGCATTGCAATAAAAACATCACAAACAATCATATATCACAACAAATATAATAACATGTCAGACGACGGTGGTGGTATCGACGGTGGTGAAGAGTCACGAGGTATCACTGAATTTACCGAAACAACAACAGAGGGATTAGGATCACGTTTGCAAGGCGCCTGCTGGGGTATATGTTTAGGTATCATTCTATTCATTGGTGCCTTTCCATTTCTATTTTGGAATGAAGGAAGAGCAGTAGATCGTTACGAGGCCTTAAACGAGGCTGAAGCAGAAACAGTCACAGTATCTGGATTGAATATAGATCCAGCCAACAATGGTAAAGTATTACATTTCACAGTTGACATTACGAATAATGGTACCGAGTTGGTTGATACAACATTTGGCATTAAATCATTAGATGGATTAGTGTTACGTCGTGAGGCGGATATGTACCAATGGAAAGAAAAGGTAACTACCACCACAAAGAAGGGTTATGGTGGTAAGAAAACGACTACCAAGAATTATAGTTATGATAAGGTATGGTCAAACAGTCTAATTAATTCTGGATCATTCAAGAAACCAGAAGGGCATCAAAATCCATCCACTATGGAGTTTACATCTACTACAATTACTGGTAATCCGATTACTATTGGTGCATATGTATTACCAGAAAGTTTAAAGAGTAGATTGAATTGGTACAAAACACTAAGTGTAAAGGCGGAGGATATTACAGATGCAACACTTCGTGATCGGGCAATCGTTACTAATGCAGAACTTTACTTTGCAAACAAGATGACATCTCTCAATCCTACAACAACATCTAATACATCACCCAATACAAGTAGCGGTACAAGACAATACTTTGTAGTTGCACAAACTAATCGTAATTTACCAAGTTCATCCAATGTCAAGGTGGTATACACATCATACAATCTCAACGATGCCAAGGCATACATGATGAAAGAGTTTTCATGTGGACCAGATTCAAATTATCCACAGCGAATGATTGTTGAGGTTATGAATGGTGTTGTCCAAGTTGAGCAATGTGGTGCATGCAATGTATTGTTCCCTCCCGGTGGCAACCCATTGAAACAATGTTGTAAGACTGGATTGATAAATGGAGAAAGTCAACTACTGGAGAATGGGTATAATAAGTTTTGGTGGGGAGGAGAAGAAATATACACGATGGTATCGGCTGCACGAAACTATGTTACTTCTCCGTATACTCTTGCAACTTGGACTATGGTGAATAATAACAATCCGGTTGTTCCATGTAATCAACCTCCGGTATCTTCTCCACCTACGACTATTCGTCCATCCACACCACCGCCTGCAGCTGTTAGGGTAAGTTTATATTCATAGCAAAGTATATATATTGCATTTCTCTAACCATTTGCTTCTCTTTCTAATCCCCAATAGCCTACCCTTCCAACTACTCCTGTTACACCTATCACTCCAAATCCAACGACAAAACCTACCACTGCTCAGCCTACCCCAATTGTGAGTATAATTTATGCATGAATGCATATATGATACTCGAAGCAGTTCCATCTAACCAAACAAACAACTCTTTCTTCTATTATCACAGCCGACTCAAAATCCTACCACTCTCAAGCCATCAAGTCTCAAGCCAACGACAGCTTTAGTTCGTCCTCCACTTACTGGTGAATGTGTTGATACTGCAAACTATCAAGACATTTACGGTGGTACATGTGCAGAGTATGAATCCAATGCAGCATGGTGCGGTGGTTATGGAACGACTGGAGAACCTGGCCAAACTCCCAATGATAACTGTTGTGTATGTATTGCAAAACTAAGTGGCAGAGGTAGTGGTGAAGAGGAGATTGTCCTTACTGGTGGTATCCGAGGTAGACGTCTCCAGTCTACTACTGGCGGTGCTCCTATGATTGGCGACCAACGAGTATCATTCTCGGAAGTGCCTCCCTCTACCATCACCATCGTCGGTGTTCAGCAAGATAACACCATAACAGCGTTTGTCGCCGATAATGGCGAGGGAGGAGATGTTTTACTATTCAAGCAAGGTCAGTGGACGTCTGTGCAAATGTACGACGAGGCCGAAGCTGCAAATGCAGCTACGACTTGGATACTTCGATTTGTAGGCTTTCTTGCAATGTCTCTTGGTCTATATCTTATCTTTAGGCCCATCGAAGTGTTTGCTGATATTATCCCATGCGTGGGAAGTATCATCGGATGCGGTATCATCTTCATGTCCATCTTCATCTCGGCTTTCCTTTCTACTATTACAATTTCAATCGCATGGCTTGTCGCTCAGCCGAAGATTGGTGCCATTGTCTTGGTAGTAATGTTGGTCGTTGTTGGTGGTTGTGGCTTCGGATACAAGAAGTTCAAAGGAAGGGGAAAGGATGATGACAATGAAGAATACGGCAATGAGAAGCAAGATAAGCTTGGAAGTTTAAATGATGATGATGTTGTAAAGGTGGCGAGTACTACCATTCCTACTGTCAATGCAGCTCCTGAACAACCCGTAGTCGTTGCCTCTACCTTGCCGGTTCCTTCCCAAGAGGCAGAGATCACTGTGAATGCTACGCCGGAGCCATATGAGTCGGCAGCAACTGTTCCTCAGCCATATGTACCCTAGTCTTTAGGAAGTTGGACTGTGAAGATATTGTGATTGATGTGTGGTGTAGATTAGATTTGATATGACAAAGTTGCACATAATCTAAATGTTTAATTCGTCATACAGTGCAATAATCTGGTATGTAATTTCCTTGTGTGAACTGAAGTGTATCTTATGTCAGTAGTACCCTTGCATCACTATCATATTTGACTCGTCGGGGTATGCAGTATATGCCAAGATGATATACTATGTGATTCCGTATGTCATCTGCAATACTATTTATTCATCCAAGGTGTAATTTCCTCAAGTATTTTATAATGATGGACGTAGAGTGATCCGTTATTAGTTATTTTGAGTCCTTCATTTTTCTCTCATTTTCGCCTTCCCAAAAATCGACGATGTTGTGATGTTGATTAAGTGCCATAACATACTTGCCAGTGATGTTGGCCAATAATCAGGGACGATATATAGCACTTACCTCAACAAATACATTCCATACAATCATAAAGCGTAACCGCCCATATATCGTTGTAACTAATAAATTATGACTGGTGTTATGGATTCAAGTCAAGAGTCATCGCTAGCTTTATCAAACAGTAGCGACGTCAGCAGTGATTCAATTCGATTGTCTCCTGGTCGTATTAATTATAAACGAATCCTTCAAGCATTCTATAAGGTAAGTAGAACAATGTGTAATCGTAGTTGTAGATTGAGTTCTACTGTGCATATGAGATGGTTTTGCTAACACCCTTCCACTTCTGCTTCCCTAAGAAACATGATCCATCGAAGATACAAGATATTGACAACATGTTATCCAAGTCAAAAGGGAAGGAAGCCAAGCTCTGCCTGTTGCTTGCCAAGAAATACGATTGTTCAAACCCTCTAAATGCTGTATTCGTAAAACTTGTCACGGATGAGCACCATAAAGACGACAACTACCTTGCACTTGCCTCCCTCTTTTTGGCTGCGTTCTTTCCCCAGGATGTGAATGAGGCAGCTAAACTCTGCCAGAGATACAAGAAGGAAGAACTCTTCAAGCGTTTATCATCCAACTTTCATGCTATCAATCCTCTGAAAATAGATAAGAGTAGCAGTCAAACACTCAATTCTACCAAGCCAATTGATTATAAACAACTATTGACAGAGTTCTATCAGACAAATGATGAATCAAAGGTGGTTGATGTTGAAGAGACATTGGCAAAACTTGAGGGACGAGAAGCCATTCTTTTTGCCATGTTGGCGACTAAATATCAAACTACCAATGCTTTGAATAGTGTCTTTGAGGAACGTGTCAAGAATGTTCAAATCACTGATCACTTGTCACTGCTCAAGATTTATCTATCGGTCTTTCATCCATCGTATCTAACAAATGCAAAATCATTATTACTAAAGAATAAGGGTGATGAGGATAAGCTCTTTGCTGAGTTGGCTAACAAATTTAGTGCCGTTAATGCTTTGGATATCTGTGGTGATAGTATTGGTAAGGGAGGATTGAATATCATTAATGAGTCAAGCGAAGAGAAGGAGAATGTTGTTGTAGTTTCCAAGGAGAATGTAGTTAAAGTTTCCAAGAAGGTGACCAAGGACAAAAGTGGCGGTGTTGGCAAGAAGGCCAACATCAAGAAGGTCCGAAGGCCGTTGGGCAACTCCCGGCTTGTAAATGCGTAGAATGCTTGTTTGATGTGTACTGCTCCCATTTTCCATTGGTATACTGTGTTTAAATCTATTGATATTTGATAATAATGATGGGAGTGTAAGATTGTTGAAAGGGGTTGGACCCCGATGGAGTCTTGATAAGATTGCTCAACAATACATAACACGTTAATCCAACAGTCTTGCTTAGCCGAGCTGTTTATTGTTACATATGATACAACTATCTGTTCAATTCTCTAGCTTTTCTCTGTTCAGTTTCTATATTTGTACAATAGTAGTAGACGACACTCCCGTCTAGTAGTCGTTGATTATATGGCAAGGCTCTTGTAGTAGCTCTCTTGGTGGCTGTAGGACAGTCAAGGCACCTGCCTGTTCGTCCCTTACTTCGTATGCATCCATAACTTGCCCCCATGCGCCGGCTTGGATTGCCTTCTGAACCAAGTGATGATCTTCGGGCGCTAGCGGTGTCATCTCACTCGATGGTCTAGCATCAAAGTCCCATGGTCTTCCCCTGTTCAAAAGGAGAAATAGTTTCAAAGATAGAGTTGTTAGTATATAGTAATATGAAGAAGGGCATAATAAAGGCTTTGTCTGTTGCTCAGAAAGAAAAGGTATCGCTCAGGTGTTGATCGGATGTCCATATCTACTTTTGTTTTGTTTTCGTTTCATCAATGCAACAGAGAGGTTAACATATCATATGCACAAAAACAAGAACTTACATGTATCTTTGATTCCAATATCCATCACCAGAGATATTCTTCACAGCGGCACCATTGATACCTCCGAAGGCTAAGCCTTGGTCATATAAATCACCATGTTTATTGACAAATACTGATAGTGCATCGAGTGCTTCGGCACTGATGGAAAACTCTGTGGAGGGATGTGATTAGAAGAATGGTGAACATCAAACAAAAAGTATGAGAAACAAAGTCAAATCAATATACATTTCTCACCTTGGACATAAACTCCAATCTTGAGATTGAAGTGACGTCGGTAATCCTCGATTGTAGCTTTTACCTTGGCACGTTCCCAATCAGATAGTGCTGACCTTGGAAAGGCATAAGGCTGGAAGGAGTAGTTGCCGCCACTCCTAGGCGAGCGTGCCATTCCATCACCCGTGGCAGTAATATCATTCTCTTGGCCAGTATCAACGGTACCACAGCATCCTCGTTCAGCAGCCTCCATAATACTAGATCGTTTCCACATTAATGATCCTCCGTTGAAGTAGACAGTGTCTCCATTCTTCACCTCGTTGGCATGACAGGCTCGTTGTAAATCACCCACCGAATGAAAGAACAAAAGTGGTGTCAATGGATAGGAACAACCTTTGCCAATCACGCGCAGTTCATCCATATCAAAGCTACCAATGCCCTCGATGATCAATCCTCTAGTTCTCAATGAGTCTATAAGTCGTGACCACACCCTCGGTGGAACACGTCGTGACTTGAGATCGAGTACGAGTCGAAGTGGTTCACCTAATACTGTAGATATTCGTTCAATATCATGCGTCATCTTATGGGAAGCGTGAGGATTGATCGGAAATGTCGACGAAGAGGCGCCTCTGCCACCGCTTATCTTGCTGTCAGAATCATTCATACCGAGACAAAGGCTCATTCCACACATTCCCATACCAAAAGATGAAGATGTTGGTGTTGCGGGCGAGAACATGTCGTTGTTTGTCAACAGATCTGACGCGTCATCATCTTCATCATAACAATCCAATGCTTGGTCGTTACCATCATGATCTTCAATTATATCATCACTCTGATCAACCCTCGCCGTTACCTCGTTGACACTACTATCTCTTCTCAGAAACATTCTTTCCAACAAGCCAGACAAGCCACGCTCACCTATCTTCGCAGGACGGTTCTTCACCAACAAGTGTTGTTGATGCTGACGACTTCCATTATTAATGCTAGTATTACTCTTACTTGATGTAGATGAACTCTTGGTTGCAATTACATCGGTATCACCCGAAGTATTAGCATCAGACTTGCTACTCTTAACAAGTAGTGATAATGTTTGAGAAAAAACATGGATCCATGTTTCCATAAACATACCCTTACTTCCTCCTGAACTGCCAGATGTTGGTCTTCTTGCCGTGTTAGATTGCTGCTGTTGTTGTTGGTTTCCATTCTTGGCATCACTAGCTGTAGTAGAGTTATTCAGTATAGATGGATCTAGTAATGCTTCGAAATCACGCTGTTCCTCATCATCATCCCATTCCGAAGTGGTATTCATATTAATGGATATTTCCGCTTCAGTATTTCCCACACGGAGTGAAACACGTTTACTTGATCGTGAGGGTGAATGTGATGGTGGATTATCTCTTGATGATTTCACAACTCTTCCAAAGTTATACTTTGGTGCCACACCCATTGCCTCCAGAACCAATTGAGACATTGACCCGTGTGCTATGATGGTACGTCGCATTAGCTGGGATACTAATCGGTCAACTTCCACTTGTGCGGCGGTGTGTGATTGCAATATATCAAAATCATCATCATTCTCATCTTCTTCTTCTATATCGGTGTCTACATGCGTACCTCGAGTATTCTCAGAGTTCATTATCCCTGCACCACTACCTCGACTAGAAGTTCTATTATATTTCATGGTGGTAGCAACGGCCTTCTTCCGTTCACGCTTTATCCGTATCTTACGCAATTTAACTTCCAACTTGTCAACAATTGACATTGCATTGTCAACTTGTTTCACTAAACTTGGATCTAAGAATACATCCCATTCTAATGCTGGCTTGTTATACCTTGGTTTCGGTGGTATTGTTGTTGTTGATACACCTACACCTAACGTCGTAACTTCTATACCCATTTCGGGAATTGGATCAGGTTCGGGCTGTTTCCGTCGTTTACTAGCCATACCATGTAGTGGATTTGCTGTTGTAGTATTATGAGCAGTAGCAGTATGTCGCTGTGGTTGATATCCCATCATACTATTCCTATAACCAAAGTTATTACCATTCGAACCAATGGTAACTACCGATTCTGTATATCCACCACCTGATATGAAGGATTGTCTATCATCTAAATCTTCTTCTCTGTTCCCTTCTTCAAAATTACTATTTGCAGTGTTATTGTTGTTCAACAATGGTATAGGCTGTTGTAATAATTGTATACCCTGCATAAATTTTATAGTACGACGTCCTGAATCGGAATTCCATATACCGAATGCAGAAACTACTGGATTATTCTCTGCCCATTTCATAACTGAGAGGTTCGGGGGGGTTGAAATAGTTGAGAAAAGGGGTGAGCGATAAGCAGTTCAACTCCAGTTGCAAATATAGTGCACATAAACTTACTCTTGACTGGATCGGACAATATAACTTCAGACTTGCCATCGCCATTTATAGTTGCGGTAGTATTTGTACTAGTATCAACAGTACAAGATGACAATCTTTTCAATCGTTCCACTGATGATATCCTCTTCAATCTAGCCTTTGGTACTCCTCCTTGCTTATTATTATTGCTGCCCTGATGTTCACTTATAGTTCCTACTTTAGCAGCATCTCTATCTCTACTACCCTCCATCCTAGCCACCACAACACTCTTCGGTATACTATTACTATTCTTTAATAAAATACTTAATTCGTAATAAGCACTTGGCAATAACTTTTTTAATATACTTGCAAACTTTGAATCAGTAATGAATAGGGGGGCCGCGGCGGCATATCCACCGTGTACGTATGGTATTTGATGTAGTGGTGTTATTGACTTTGCATTATTATTTTGGGATGTTGTTTGTATTGCTGTAGTATTTGCAGGACTGAGTGGGGGACTGAGTGGTCTATTGTTAGATGGTGGATGCATATTATTGTTGTTGCTTTGTTGTTGCAAATAGTTTGGATTTTGTAATGGTGGATAGTGATGAATGTTTGCATATTGATTAGAGATAGTATTTCTTTGATCTAATTGTGCTAGTGCAGCTTGAGATAATATTGGTGTACTTCTCCCTGATGCATTATGCTCAGCAAAATTAGAAGAGGAAGTTGTGCTCTCCTTACTTGATGTCGGTATAAGTTCTGGAGGTGGAGTTTTACCACTGTTATTACTCTTGTTATTAGTTGCATCTATATTACCAATAGGAACATCCTCCAACTCTTCATCATCATCAGTATCGGTGTGATCATCCACTAAACTACTAACAGGACTTGGCATTCTATTACTAGCAGATACACCACTATGTGGTGATGAAGAAGAGTGACGAGTTAATATACGTAATTGAGCTTTATTCATTGCAGGTGGTGGCCGCGGTGAGTTGTTGGAACTACTACTATTTCGTCTAATGCATGGTGGTTGGATTGGTGGTAGTGGAGATACATTGTTTCTTGAGGAGTTGGTTTGTTGCACATGTTGTGCACCGTTAGTTGCAATGGGTGAAATGCGTGACATATCTACCTATAACCTACCAAATATCAATAAATATGCATTGTAATGCATTTAGGGAACATATCTGAGCATATATGGATCTGAAGCCAAGCTCTAAAAGGAGAGATTCACGCCAACGCCATGCTATTCCACTTTGCTAATATTTGCATTGGCATGCGAGGATACTGGAGGCAGACCGTGTTTAAATCCGTATCAGTATATATATTCAAGTGTACGGACAGTAAATATACGGTTTGAGTAAGAAAATAGTCCGTGATCTTGCAAAAGTGACAGTTTGCAACTAACAACTTGCCTCAATTATCGGCGGCCCTTGCCAAACATACCTTCTATACATCCTATTATTTATAATTAAATGAACAACAATACAATAATAATGCCAGTACGTAAACGATCACCAAC
>Ga0214477_101103_pt1 | contig 14933 bp, 12 predicted proteins | sample M1_20Mar14CPVII9_FD_165058 | JGI IMG/M metagenome (GOLD analysis project Ga0214477, IMG submission 165058) | Marine eukaryotic communities from Monterey Bay, California, United States - M1_20Mar14CPVII9sort6BwellC16 | ecosystem: Environmental > Aquatic > Marine > Unclassified | place: USA...
TACGAGAGATTAAAGTTGATGAGAATACAAAAGACTCTCCCAAACCACATACAGTCAATAACAATTCAACAGCAGTTAACAAGAATATATCAAACTTTACACCCGAGAAGGGATCTCCGTATCAAATCATATCAGAAACAATACGAGAACCAAACTTTCGTAGATTTCTACTTGTCTGTCTACTAACACTTAATGTTAGAATGGTGTTTCGGCATCTAGATGGCACGCTACCGAAGTATATGATTAGAGAGTTTGGTGCCGATACTCCCAAAGGCAAAGTATACGCCATTAATCCATTCCTAATAATAATATTGGTACCAATTATAACAGCCGCAACGACATCAGTGGATCCATTAGTAATGATCCATTATGGGACATATGTTAGTGCAATAAGTGTCTTCTTCTTGGCACTATGGACGAGTATTTCATCTTGTGTACTATTTGTGATTATATTATCTATTGGAGAGGCTATATGGTCGCCACGGCTGTATGATTATACCATGTCAGTTGCACAAGAGGGAAGGGAGGGTACCTACATGGGTAAGTAGTGGTGGTTTATATATGTATGTTATGGTGGCTACTTGGATTCTTCTTTAACTTGTACCAGGGCTAACAGATCTGATTGATATTCTTCTTCGTAGCCTTAAGCTCAGCTCCTTTGTTCCTAGCCAAATTACCCGTCGGCTTCTTAAGTGGTGTATTACTCCAACAGTATTGTCCAGAACATTTAGAGGAAGGGGAGGTTAGACATAGCAAAACAATGTGGATGATAATTGGACTGTCTACAATCTTTTCACCTATTATGATTACCATTCTTTGGGGGTATATTTCAGGTGGTGGTGATGCTGCTACCAAAACAAGTATATCCAATGGAAGAAATGAAGTGACAGAGGATAGTAATTCATCAAAAGATTCTTATCAACACAAGCCATTGACACATCAGATATCTCTCCCAAGAGTCCGATCTCAAGAAGAGCGTCCACTTCTGTGATCATAGAGATGTGTACTGAGAGGTTTTTAGTATTAGTAGAGATGCGAATAGGATAGGTATAAGATTAGAGTATTAATAAGTTCACTAACGCTTAATCGTTCTATGTGATCATATACTTATGCAAAAACAAAGATATAATACAAATGATACCATCGAATTAAGGGTGGGTCAAAACTAACACATGATATGTATTTGCCCAGTTAAGCATGCTTCTCAGCTTCTCAAAACATTCATCCTTCTTGAATGGTGGTGGTAATGTTTCTACAGGTTGGACAGAAGGATAGCACTGCTAATGGAGATGTATATAGATTGGCACTACAACTAGCACATGTCAAGCGAAATGTATTAACATCTGTTTGGGTAGAGGTAGCGAGATGAAAGTTTTCGACAAATCTACCCCTTCGCCTTCGCCCCATTTCATCTTCAATATGACACATTGGAAATAAACGGTCAAATGCACGTTGCCGATTTGCTTGACTTTCCATTTCTTGTTCATGTTGGATTCTTCTTTGTTGTAGTCTTTCATATTCACGATCTTGTGCATTGATTATTTCCTGATCAATGTCTACACTTCTGTTTCTGTCTCTGTTTCCTTCTACTTCTGAGTCTGAATCATGAGCAGTTCCAATAGTATTGGTATCACTTTTATGTTCAGATGATTCCAGAATTAAGTCTCGAAGGCTCGTTTGAATATCATGATCAGTTTGAGTATGATGATTCAATCTATCCTCATCATCATTTGCCACACAATCAGCCCCAGTCTCAGTCTCAGACTCAGATGTGTGTTGTCTGTGAGCTTGGTGCAGTCTGTTGTACTCCTTGACTTGATTCATAAGAGCTTGGGAAAGCGTGTCCTCGTTAGTAGTTGTATGAGATTCATGAGAGGGTGTAGATAGTTGTTGCAATGGCATCGAGGAGGCATCTACCCCTCCATCTCTGGGGTCGGAGTTGGCCGCATGGTGATCTTCATTCGTATTAGATTGATGAGCTAACCTGTCCTGTTCAATATCATGTACATTTGAACTTGAACTGTCAGTAGCTGTAGCATTATCAGTAGAGGTACCACCACCTACAGCAGCTGAGGCCAGGTTTTGTACGATGGTAGTCTCCCTCCTCTCATCACTACTCGAAGGAGAAGGCTGATCTTCTGAGTCCTCTTCCTCTTCTCGCTGTTGTGAATCTAGTACTCTGAGGAACTCATCATCAAGATCACTACTGGATCCACTACCACCAGGAGCAGGTGCCGAGGACATGATATTACTAGCGGCGTAGGCAATAGGCTGGAATGAGTGGCTATTAGTCTATTGCAATTGCAGTATATTTTGATCTCAGAATTAGCCTGTCCTCAAAAACTGCAAGGTGGTGTTGTGGCCTTGTGAGTAGAGATGTGTTTTTGTGAGTGACTTTATTCTTGCTTTAAAACATCTACAGCAAGTGAATTACTAAGTAAGTGTGTCGTATTAGCTTGTACTTTAGTAGCGGTGAGATAGACCATAAGGTTAATTGCATAAACCTTATTTTAGTGGAAGTAGTGTTCATGCACTGAAGCAGCCTACTTAAACATAAGTGCAGCCAGTCCTCATATCATATGGATTAACGAATACCTTTCGTTTTTATGTCATGTGTAATCAAGGAAACAAAGTGGTCACTCGATATCATGAGCAAGCAAGGAAACATTCATATTCATATCGTATAGTCATAGTATCTTTAAATTTAAATCAATCTATATGGAACCATGACACAAGATATGCACTAATTGGTGAGCAGCAAATATGCTCTGGAGTCTGGCTCGATTCTAAGAGACCTTACACTTTCAGTCTGGTATCTGTTAGTCTAAAGCTATTTCATACGGTGGCTCTAGGATCTGCTTCTAAACTGTTGTATCTTAGATGGCACTTCAGAAGAACGAAGAAGATGGACTGATGGTAAGTATATGTTATACAAAAGCATTGAGATCAATCAGACAATAGATGAAGTGTCGAGCTTACTATACTCTGATTTCGTCAGAAGAGATTGGACTCATTGGCAACTGTTGATGAGCAGCGAAGTCTTGTAACATATGAATCGAAGCTAAGCTCTTGTGATTCTGCAGAGCCCAAGGCCAAGAAGCAAAGTTCTCAGGCAGAGGAGCCGCAGCCATGTGAGGAGCTTGATACATTGATTCCATTTGAGAAGGTTGTGTAGACATTTGCATGGGCCGAGGAGCAGCTACAGGAGCAAGTTGCAAAGGTGCAGGTAGTGCCAAACAACTGCCGCCGCCACCGACATTCATCGTGCTATGATCTCCTCCGTCGACTTGTCCAGGTCCAGTGACTAAACTAGCACCTAGAGAGTAGAACACAATGAAGAGATGGATTAGATGACACGACAATACATTAAGAAGCACGACTAAACAACGAAGAAGACACACATAGACACACCCAAATAGTTGTGCATATCTTGTGGTGAGATAGGATAAACCCAACGAAATGATCGTGCTTCACTACCCGCATTCTCCTTCTGAATGACACCAATAGACTGTAATACATTGGCAATGTCATACAACCGACGACACTTCTGTTTCATTGCCTTTTGCCTGTCTGATTGTTCAGCGGCGGTGAATGGCATGATTTGCTCAGCAGCATCCGTTATGGCAATCTCTCTACGTCCGGTTACGAGGAAGATTTGGATAAGTCGTTGAGCTGTCTGGGTCATACCCTTCACCTTTCCTCCTCCGTTACCAATGCTGGATGAAACATCCAAAGCTTTGGCAGCTTCTTCTTCCAAGCCTGATCGTTGTAACTCTGCAAACCAACGTGACAATCCCTCCTTGCCATTCCAACGATAGGTATTCTTCTTAACTCGGCATACTAAATCAATGGCTTCTAATACATTGACAATATCATAGATACGTCTACGCTTGACACCTAAATGCTCCGTGAGTTGACAAATCTCAACAGTAGTACCAGTATTATTATCACGAGTGGGTGGTGGAGCATTCTTGAATAGTTCGAGGAAGTTGCTACACAGACTACTTAAGGACTTTGTTGGTTGAGCAGATGCTGGTTGAGCCTCGGCCGCATCAATCTGTAATTGAGGAGGTGCCACGATCAATGGGCAAGGCAGATGATCGGGCATTGGCACAGACTCTTCCTCCTTTGGTGGTGATGCTACTTGTTCTGTCTCGACGGGTGCCTGTAAACGTTTGGAACGACGCACTACGGGTTGTGCTACTACTTCTGTCTTGACCTTCTTGTTTGGCGGCGGAGACGATGATGATGCAGCTTTAGATGCCGATGATTCGTTGAATTCATTAGTTAGTGGATGATCATTCGTTTCACCCATTAAGAATTCGTAATCATTTGTTGAGTAGACTTCGTGTGGATTGAGTTCGTTATTCATGTTACTGGTTTGTGTGGTGTAGTAGATGTGGTTGTGTATTGTTGTTGATTGTTAGTTTGTCATTGTTTGTTGTTTACTTATTCTAATTGTGTAGAAGTGAGCCTCTCGAAGTATGTACTTATTACTTTCATATACAGACTCTTCTCTCTTTTCATTTTCCTCCGAGAAGCAAAGACACTAGAAACCTACTACAATGATATCATGATACCATAATTAGACGCCGATGATACCCGTGCCTGATCGTTATTAACTTTAACATAATAAAATATCTCACGGCTGCCCCCGTATCTTAACCCAGATGATATTCTCGGCAGCCGCCCTAAAACACCTCAACTTTTGTAAGAAGCTATCAGACACTACTTGAACTTATCAAAGGCAGCTATACCAGAACGTGCATCCCAACCCAACTTTGTTAATGGATGTGTAACTTTATACACGTAACCTCCAAGTACTACGGTACCATCTCCTCGCTCATGATATTGTTTCACCAATTCCTTAACATCTGGTAATGGTGTAGGGCGATTTAATATTGATTGACGCACTTCCTCCTCCTCGTCATCCTCATCCTCGTCATCTTCTATTGGCGGTGGCGACACTATACTCGATAGTAAACACTGCACAACATGTCGTCCAATACCCAAACTAGCAGTTAATCCCGTACTACGTATACCACCCACGGTAATAAAGTTAGATTTGGTATGTAACTGTATTTGATAATCACGTTTGGTAGTTCCTGGACGTATACCAACATATTGACCAATTAATTGTGGTTTGCTGTTAAACTTGTGTCCTAATATTCGTGAGGCATGTGCTATTAGTTCATTTGCAACATCTGGATCTATTGTATCATCAATTCGTGATGATTGATCTTGAGCTGTAGGACCGACGACTATTTGATCATATAATGTTGAATAGACAAAGATGCCTTTTGTAAATTGAGATGGCACTGGTTGTATTGGACGTATTGGTATATTACTTTTTGCGTCCATTGGTATATTACTTTTGGGTGCAACGTGCTCAGAAGAATCATCTATTGGCGCTGCAAAGATTGCATATTGACCTCTCCTTGGCCGTGCCTCAAATCTAGGTCGAGGTAGTAGTAATGAGGTGTTATCCCCCCCACTACTTGTTGATGCTTGTGATTGAACCAAATCTGAATCAATACCAGCTGCATTCATGACACATCTAGCTGTAAATGTAATCGTCATATCCTCGTCCTCATCACCACATGATGCTGCTCTTCTAGTCACAACTGTCCACAAGCCACTATCCTCATCAAAAGTAGACTCCTCCATAACAACTCGTCTACCCGTATAAATCACATCATCATCTTCTCCACTGCAATTCTCATGCCTACTCTCCTTCCTCTTTGCATACTTATAAATCTCTCTAGAATGAGTAGCAAATGCCAAAGGGAATAGCCAAGGATCGACAACAGTCTCGCCTGGGATATGAACTGCACCTCTACACTCTGTTGATAATGATGGTTCCATCTTTGATATTGTTGAAGATGATAGGAAGATTGCATCGGTATCTCCTGCAATGTGAGATTCATGCAATACTTGTTGCAATCTATCTCTGCTATTCTTCTCCTCATCTAACAAACCATCAAACTTCTTCTCATTTACACTACTCACATCACTATCAGTATTATCATCCCAAGGCCACAGACATACCAAACTACCACATTCTCTCATCGGTACATTATACATCAAACAAAATTCTCGAACTCGAGATATAGAATCACGTATCAATGCTCTTTCCAAACTATTATTTGGTGCATCAACTCCTGTACATAATATTCCCGAATTACGACCTGATGCTTTGTTTAGTAGATGTAAATTTTGTTCAATTAATATTGTATTGTAGTTTGATAATAGGGAAGAATGGAGGATTGAGAGACCGATTACTCCTCCTCCTATTATTATTGCATCGTATATCATTATTTTGTATTGTTGTGAGATATTGTGGTTTGCAAATGCAAATTATGAGATTACGTTGTACGATACTATGTGCTCGCTTATGTTGTTCTGTGATATCTATGGCACGCCAGACAATCGTCGGCGGTAAATAACTCAGTATAGATATCAATAATATAATAGATTAATGTCAAATGAAGTTTAATAGGCGACTATGAAACTACACTTCCACATGTAAGCATTTCAGAGCAAACTCTCATAATAAAAAAAATATAAATGAGCATTATGCTACACTAAGATTGATATGTCTGTTCTATTGCAATAAAAGCATTTCGTATACCACCAGTACTATCTCTATATCAGTCTTTAACTCCCTTTTGAACGGTAGTGTTTTTTTGCAGTTATCATAGTCGTTATTGAGCACGAGAGATTAGATTTACCACATATTTTTTTGTGCACATCATAGGTACCTATGCAGCAAATATACAGCTCAATAAAGCCTCCAAGAATACAATAATATAACTATAGGAACACAAGAATAAGTGCATATAATAATCTGATTATCAACGGTATTATTGTAATCTCCCGAGACACTATTATTGATTTAGTATTGCAAAAGATACCACGAACCACATACTAACACACAACAATTACATAAAACAAAGACATATTACAATATGACGGATGATAAAACAGCTGAAGAATGCGGTATATGTTTGGAGACATTGACGGCAGCAGTTACATTGCCATGCTCACATACATTCTGTGCCGATTGTTTGGACGGATGGAAATCAAAGTTTGGTTCTTCTCTCAAAGAAGATAAGAATAGGGAGAAGTCATGTCCTTTATGTAGAAAGAAGATCCCACCGTCAAAAGATATGCTTAGTCAATTAGAGTATCATCGTATAAAGAAACGTGCGTTGGAGGCTGATGGTGATACAACCTCGGAAATCTACTTACATAATTTAGGAGTGATCAAGGAACTGGAAGCAGAGATTGGAGATTATCAAGGAGAAGGCCTAGATTACTATGAATGTATAGAACTGCCTAAGTATATCTACGATGCAGTTAAGAATAACAATATTAAGAGGGTTATAAAATGGTTGGGCTCTCCTGTTGATAATAAGAAGTTAAATGCGAGATACCCCGGTCATGTAAACGCTACATTAGTACACTTGGTAATTGATGCTGGCAATTCTGACTTGCTGTCCATATTGTTACAATACGGGGCAAATGTTAATGCATTGAATGCTAAGGGATGGAGTCCTCTCTTTATTGTAGCAGAAGCTGGTTTTGAGCAGGCTAAGATATTGCTAGAATGGGGTGCGGAGATGATTCTGCCACCTGATGTTGCACAAACAATTCAAGTTCAAGAGGAAAATGGAACTGAGTCTATGTCTAACAAGGACGCATTCATTTATATAACCAAGAAATCCGGGAATAACAAATTGGCCAACCTTGTTTTATCAGAGTTTGGGGGTCGGCGATGTGAGGTAATTAATCTACCAAATCATCCACAATTGAACGGCAAAACATGTGTAGTAGAAAAGTATATTGCCAAGAAGGACAAGTATAAGATTATATTCGAGGGATCGGGGTAATGCGGCACTTGTCGGTCCAAACAATCTCAAACGTCGGGATAGAACACCATTGGATTGTGGGTATTACATCTCATTCAAGAATGGTAGAATGTCTCGTCGTGAGTTTGCTACAAAAGAAGAATGTCAAGCATATGTATCTTCGTTGGGTGGTAGAGATGTAAAAGGAACTGCAGAGGAGTTGGAAAGTTTGAAGCTGTGATAGATGAGGTGGGTACATGAAGAGAGAAGAAGGATCTACTATCCATATCTGGGACGAGTTCGAGATAGTAGGAGTAGGAGAGTTAGTAGATAGGTCATAAGGATAAGCTGTGTATCTTGTTGTACAAGCTTTATCTCTATATAGATATCAACAACTATATTAATAGATATAGATAGATATCAACAACAAATAGAGAAAGATAGGGATGACGATTGTTTATTTCATGAGCGAGGGGGGAACTCACACATTCCACATGTAAGTAAGTCAGCAAATCCAACTCAACTCTCATAATAAATAAATGAAATGAGCATATGAGATGTCACCTTCAATTGAATACTTTCAATTGTATTGCAATAAAAACATTTCGTATATCATTAGTACTGTCACTATATCTGTATTTAACTTCCTTTCGATCGGTCGTGGGTTTACGGCGGTTATCTGAATCTTTAGTGAGCAGCACGAGAGATTAGATCCTACCAATATTTTTGTGCATATCACATGCACCTTAATTTATACAGCTCAAACGCTATCAAATACAACTCAATAAAACCCCTACGTATACCATAAAGAACAAGAATAATAGTAATCGTATACAATACTCTGATTATTAACCTGACTGGCATCAATAACCCGCGACAGAAAGATATATTGGTAATAAGTTTTGATTTGCAGATAGATATAGTATTGCAATTGCAAAAGATTAATCCAAACTCGACACTGCGCAACCTTGTACAAAGACACTGCAACATGGCGGATGATCAGACAGCAAATGAATGTGGTATATGTTTAGAGGCATTGACAAGAGCAGTCACATTACCATGTACGCATACATTCTGTGCTGATTGTTTGGACGGATGGAAATCAAAATTTGGTTCTACTCTATTTCACAAAGAAGAAAAGGGCAAGTTATGTCCTTTGTGTAGAAAGAAGATCCCTCCGTCTAAAGATATGCTGATTCAATTAGATTATCATCGTACACGGAAAAGTGAATTGGAGGCCGAAGGTGATACCACTTCGGACACTTATATGAGCCAAGTAGCATTTATCAAAAAATTAGAAGCAGAGATTGGAGATTATGAAGGAAAAGGATTGGATTACGATGACTGTATGGAACTTCCAATGTATATCTATGAAGCGATGCTGAATAATAACATTAAGAGGGTTTTAAAATGGCTGGGATCTCCTGTTGATAAGAAGAAGTTAAGAGCAAAACATCCGGAACGAAACTATGCATTAGTACACTTGGCGGTTGATACTGGCAATCCTGACTTGCTGTCAATACTATTACAATACGGGGCAGATGTTAACGCAGTGGATACAATAGGATTCAATCCTCTCATGATTGCAGCAAAACATTTCGAGCAGGCTAAGTTATTGTTGGAGTGGGGTGTTGAGATATCCCTACCACGTAATATGCATACACAGGAGGAAAATGGACTATCCGATAAGGACGCATTCATTCGGATGGCAATCGAAGTATTCCGCGGGGCAAACAAAATGACCAACCTTATCTCATCAGAGTTTGGGGGTAGAAGGTGTGAGGTAATTAATCTACCAAAGCATCCACAGTTGAATGGCAAGGCATGTGTAGTAGAAAAGTATATTGCCAAGAAGGACAAGTACAAGATCGTATTCGAGGGATCGGGAAATGCAGCACTTGTCGGCCCAAACAATCTCAAACGTCGGGATAGGACACCATTGGATTGTGGGTATTACATCTCGTTCAAGAATGGTAGAATGTCACGTCGTGAGTTTGCTACAAAAGAAGAGTGTCGGGAATATGTATCTTCATTAGATAGTAGTAGTGGAGATGTAAGAGGTACTGCCGAGGAGTTGGAAAGTTTGAAGATATGAGATTCTACGTCGTATACACATAGAGGCGATAGAATGGGTGAGGATTGATAGGGAGGATAGAACAAAATTGGAGATTAGCACGAGACAGGTTCGTAGAGCCGGTATCGTTGGGTACGATATTGTTCCGAGTTCATTATTACAAATGTCTTTACGAAAATATTATAACTATTGATTGAGATCGTGTGTTCGTCTACCTAAACCCAGGTGCCTTGACATCGTTCAGACCTTGTAACGAGTTCTTCATTCCCTTGGGATCAGCCCATTGACTATTCAAGTAATCATCCTCATCAGCCAATGCCAACTTCTTCATTTCCTCTTGACGTTTGAAATAGTATTCAGTCATTGCATTCCTTTCTGTCTCGCTTACAATTGGTTCCCTCATCGGTGCTCCTTCTCCCTTGACTGTTAGTTTGCAAATGATCTTTGTCTTTTCATTACAACTCCCAAGCCTATCCGAAACTAACTTGCCTCGTACAAACTCCTTACCACACGTCCAAAGGCATACATCGTCGGCATTTAGTGATTCACCCGTCTTACTATTGTGAATCTCAACCAATGATTCGATTAATTCATCCACCTTTGTTGATGTTGTTGTTTCATACATGAAACTAGTATTATCGTCATTGCCGTTGTTGTTATTTGTTGATTTGAGATGTATTAGTACCATATTTTTAGATTGAATTATTGTTGTTGTTGTGTTGATTAATGTGAGTAGTGGAAATGAAAAGTGAAACTCTCTTCTCGTACTCTCTTCTACATACCTAAGTGAAAGTACCTAATATTGTAACTAGTCAATGATAGTCTAAGCACCAATTCATTTATCTCAAGCAATAGCAGAGACAAGGCATTGTTCTACTCGTCAACACAATAGTGATGACTACCACAATGATAGATAGAGACAAGGCCAATGATACCAATACTACAACGAATTCAGAAAAGAAGACACTGAATAACGACTTTGTCAGTACATTACTAATCATCTTGTTGGGCTGTATTTGTATCCTTCTCATAGTTCAAGATCATCAACCAGTTGCTATATCATCTCAAGATGTCCTTACTGTCTCTGCATTGTGGTTAGTTTCAAGCATTGTGGGCTATCTTACTTCACTCGTTGGTGTTCCTCCACTACTAGGCTCTTTAACTTCTGGCATTTTACTTGCAAACATGCCAATTCACTTTAATATGTCACCTCACTTTGGTGAATTCATACAAACTACTGGATTGTGTATCATACTACTAATCTCTGGTTGTGAGATTGATATGAACAAGGTGATAAAGGCTGAATTCGTAGCACTACGACTGACATTGTTACCTGGTTTATGTGAAGCAATTGCAACCTCATACGTTGCTCATTGGTTGTTCGACATGTCACTAATGTTTAGCCTTGCATTGGGATTCATACTAGCAGCAGTCTCACCTGCAATCATTGTTCCTAGCATGACGAATCTTAAACGATTGGGATATGGAGTTGACAAGGGAATACCAAGTCTTCTAATGGCAGCTTGTGCTTTTGATGATGTTGTAGCCATAACAGGGTATACCATTTGTATTGGCATTGCTTTGGATAGCTCTGATAACTTGGTCTTGGCTGCATTCTATCACGGTCCTGTTGCAATCTTCCTTGGCATTGTCTCGGGTTGTCTCGCTGGTTGTGTTCTAGCCGTTGTACGATACTACTTTTTACATGATTGGCAGCATTCCATTGTTGCCTTGGAGTTGGGACTGATCATGACATATGGTTACAAGCTTATTGGTTTGGACGGGGCTGGTGCGGTTGGGTGAGTATCGTCGTTTAGTCAGTGTTTGTCTTCTTCCTTCAAATACTAACACATATCATATACACTCTTCTTCCTCAGTTCTACTCATTGCTAATCAACTTTGGCAGCATAAACTTGTCGTTGCATATACCAAGTGCAGTCCCGACGAGACTGCCTTATTACCTCATACTATTGGAAAGCATATAAACATTGTGTGGAACATTGTTATAGTTCCGCTTCTGTTTGGGAGTATTGGTGCTGCCTTTAATCTAAGTGACGTGTCAAGTCAAATCGTATTCAAGAGTTGTGCCGTTGTTTTCATTGGTTTGCTTGTCCGACTACCAATAACATTCATATCTTGTACCGGTGCCAACTTATCAATAAAGGAGAGTCTATTCGTTAGCTCCGCTTGGTGTCCAAAGGCTACAGTTCAAGCAGCACTTTGTTCTCTTCCCCTGGCAATGATACGAAAGATTAATGATGATGAGAGTAATAGTGTCCTTGTTGAATGGGGAAGTATCATCCAATCAACCTCCATCCTTGCCATTATTATCACTGCACCGATTGGTTTACTTGCAGTTCAATTCCTTGGTCCGTATCTCCTCTCAAGAGAGACGACGACGGTATCAGCTACTACTAGTAGTCATGATGTAAAGTAATGTAATTTGACACTGATATCAATTATATTCTTGTTCTTTTCATTTGATTGTATATGCTATGATAAACTGTCGCTATGTATCTCCTCCTTCTTACCCTTTGGTATAATGTTAGACACTGCTTATACCTTCACCTGGTGTCGACGCATGTACTACAGCATGATCAATCCCAAAGTCATAGATTACTCTTCTTTTTAATACATACTAATGCTCTAAACTTTCTTTACTATATTGCTCACTGTATCAATTGTTGTTCCTGTAACCTAATAGAAATCTTGGCAGTATCACAATCCAATGTATTGATAATACAAACTGTATATTCACAAACTATTTCATTAGCAACGTTAACAGCACTCCCAGGAGTATATACTACCACCTCTCGATTATCACTACTACTTCTTCTATCACCAATATCACAATGTCCATAGCCAGCTTGTGGTTGTGTTTGTACTGTTTTAATGTATAGTTCAGATTTTGTTGATACTGAGGATGAATTATCGCTTAGTAATACATCTAACCGACCTTCGTTACTACATACGGGGAATCTATTACTGTAATCACAGGTAACTGTAAATTTATCATCATTTGCCTCGACGATGGGCGTCGTCGTTGTTTGAGCGGCGGTAGCGATGATAATACTGATTAGGGTGGTGAATATAGAGGAGAATTTCATATTGTTCTGCTTAGTATTTAAAGGTATTGCAATTGGATGGTAGAGTTAAGGCTTGATCTCGTCCATTGCAGGCAATGAGCTTAAATTGTCTTTTTTCTTACTCACTCTTTTGGCGGTGTATCCCTTGCCCCAACTTTGTGAGCAACTCGTCAAGTACTATGCTATCAAATATCCGTCCATATGATCGTCCATAGATCAAGATTGTCTCAGCGATCAATCAGCTGCTATTCATCTCGTCGGCGTCGTAACAATATTTAGCTGGTCGGAATCAATAATCTACAGGGACACATACAAACCACAATAACTATACCACCCATTATCATATATAATCTTCAATACACCACGACAAAGACATATTAGAATATGGATGACCAAACAACAGCAAATGATGAATGCGGTATATGTTTAGAGACATTAACGGCTGCAGTAACATTGCCATGTACACATAAATTCTGTGCCGATTGTCTGGATGGATGGAAATCAAAGTTTGGTTCTTCTCTAAAGAAAGAGAAGAGTAAATCATGTCCTCTGTGTAGAGAGAGAATCCCACCTTCGAAGGAAATGCTTATTCAATTAGAATTTCATCGTAGGGAGTTATGTGAGCTGAAAGAAAAGGGTGACACAACCTCGAAAGATTACATGTTGTGTGTAAATAATATCAAAGAACTGGAAGCAGAGATTGATACTTACGAAGGAGAGGGAATAGATTATGATGGATGTATAGAACTACCAAAGTATATTTATGATGCGGTGATGAATAATGATCTTAAAAGTGTTGTGGATTGGTTGGGATCTCCTGTTGATAAGAAGAGATTAAATGCAAGAGACCCGGAAAATTTAAACGCTACATTAGTACACTTGGCAATGGCAACCAATTCCAACTTTCTGTCCATACTACTGCAATACGGTGCAGATGTCAACGCGTTGGATGCAAAGGGATTAAATCCTTTCTTTGTCGCTTCGTGCAATCATAGTAGTTTTGAGCAGGCTAAGACATTGCTAGAATGGGGTGCGGAGATATCTCTACCACGTGATGTTTTACGTACAGATCGAGATGGAGCACTATCTAATAGGGAAGAATTTATGCATGAGATGATCAAGTATGAATATATCAAATTAGCCAAACTTATTTCATCAGAGTTTGGGGGTAGAAGGTGTGAAGTAATTAATCTACCAAAGCATCCGCAATTGAATGGCACGACATGTGTAGTAGAAAAGTATATTATGAAAAAGGACAAGTATAAGATCATATTCGAGGGATCGGGTAATGCAGCACTCGTCGGTCCAAATAATCTCAAGCGTCGGGATAGAACACCATTGGATTGTGGATATTATATCTCGTTCAAGAATGGTAAAATGTCATGTTGTGAGTTTGCCACAAAAGAAGAGTGTCAAGCATATGTAGCTTCTTTGGGTGGAGAGGCAGATGTTAAGGAGACTACCACTACCGAGGAGTTGGCAAGTTTGAAGTTATAACACATACACATAGATGACATAGGCATGATACTGCATGGATAGTTTCAATTGATATATCTAACATTTTCATTGACTATGTCAGACTAAGTATATGAGCTTGTCCCTACTCAACCAATACAAACTCATAACAATTAGCCTAGACAGAGGATCCTAAAAGTGTCGAAAACATACTTGTAATTGCAACAAAGAGACGACGTCCATTGCTTGCACTGCTTTCATCATCTTCTTCCTCAGCAGTATCAGATTCCGATCCTTCTTCCTCTGTATCCTCGGCAGCAGCCATTGATTCCTCGGTGTTGCTGCCATCCTCGTCAGCCTCCTCGATATCAGTATCAGTAGATTCCTCCTCCTCATCTTCCTCTTCAGTACTCTCTCCTCCAGTACTAGTGGATTCAGCATAAGCATGGTGATCATTCCAAACCTTCT
>Ga0214477_101104_pt1 | contig 14910 bp, 9 predicted proteins | sample M1_20Mar14CPVII9_FD_165058 | JGI IMG/M metagenome (GOLD analysis project Ga0214477, IMG submission 165058) | Marine eukaryotic communities from Monterey Bay, California, United States - M1_20Mar14CPVII9sort6BwellC16 | ecosystem: Environmental > Aquatic > Marine > Unclassified | place: USA...
CTTAGAGTTCATTTCAACATCTCGTCGGGCACCTGCCGATTCCATTAGAGACATGCCCTCGCCTACCAATTCACTTGACTACGATAAAAACGATGATGTGGTGTTACCATTGGATAGTGATGATAGTTCAAGTGACGACGACTCGTCGGTGGATGATCATGTTTCATCAGTTGATACTGACACTACTTCTGAGGATGAAGATAACGACAAGCAATCAAAGCTGAGCAACGCAAAGAAAGATGACGATGATTTGCATTCATTCTCAACCAAGTCCTCTGATATTGACACACCGGAGAATATTGATGACCTTAGCCTTGGTTCGTTTACGGATGATTCAGAACTATCCGATGTTCAAGTCAATCTGTTAGTAGAAGGAGGAGATAATATGAAAGGGGAGACTAGCAATACTGCTGAAGTATTGCAAAATGAGACTACAATGGCCCAACCCCCAACAGTCGAGGAAGAAGGTCCAAAGGAAGATCTGGCAGCTGCTCTTAAGCAGGACCTATCAGCCATAAACGACAATGACAAGAATGATCCAAAGGGAATGGAAGTCGAGCCACCATCATTAGGATCAACTTCCTACTCGGCTGTGAGTGATTCCAATAGTGATGACTCGTCCTCAAGTAGTAGTAGTGATAGTTCTACCTCAAGTTCATCCTCAAGCTCTTCGGACGACACATCCTCGTCTGATTCAGATTCCTCGACAAGTTCGGACTCATCAGACGATAATGATGAGAGTAACGGTAAGCCTGATACCAACATCGCGGCAGCTGTGTCATCCAATACAGATACTGACGATGATAGTATTTCCAGTAGTGATACTTGGCAATCTCAACCTACGAACGAATGGGTAACACGGAAGGAAACAAGATTTGAAACCCTACCACAGTCATTAGTATTCCACTTAAAACGATTTGAGTATTCGCCTACATTAGGACGAGTAGAAAAGTTGCCCGGGGAAGTTGATATACCTCAAGTGTTGGATATAAAGGCATGCTCATTAATCAATAATGATGAAAAGAAGGATAAGGGAGGAGATACATGTTACCAATATAGGTTGACAGGAGGTATTGTACATATAGATCCAGTTGAGGATGAAGAAGATGTTGAGTATGGACAAACCTCTGAGGGTCATTATGTTACATTTATTTGCAAGTCTTCTCTTAATGAGTCGCAAGAAGAAGATAAGGAAGAGAAGAATGTATGGACTGAGATTGACGATGAGGTTGTCCGCACCTTTGATGCAGATTTGGCATTAAAGATTCTCAGTGGATGTGAAAACAGCTCTAATAAAAAGGAGAAGGATAGAAGATATGCAACAGTGGTTGTGTATACACGTGATGTTTAATGTTGTATAAAGACGCTGTGAAGTAAGTGGTGCTATTGATTCTTCTGTAAAAGATACCTTTAAGTAATCAAAGTTGTATAGAGTTGTATTTCTTGTGCCAATAGACCAATTTTGCAATATCAAATTGGTTAGAATGATCCTTCCAGGATATTTGTTTTGAGACTTATTCCCCATCCATATACTTCAATACTCAATCCAACCAATATGTTACAATAGATAACTTAACTTAACTACTTATCATTCCACTGATGTGAACACTTAACACACTTATAAAAAACACTCATAGGTTCATCAGCACTACGTATCTGCATTTGCATAAAGTATGCTTCATTATAATTACATGCCGGGCATACTGCCATGGTTCTGTCGACATTCTCCCATGCTGAAGCGCCACCTAATATATCATCTACTTTCTTGCGATTGGTTGGGTAGGACTTTTGTATTTGTGGACGTTTAATTTGTTGGGAGTATGGACATGTTGTACAGGCGAAGATGTGTTTAGTTGATGATTCGTGAGGTGATCCACCGCTTGCTGCCGAGGATGAGGAGGTTGTTATTTGTAGGAGAGTACCATCAAGAGGACAGAACCACATAATATCTTGATGTGTAAATTTTGATGTGTAAAATTGATTTGTGTTTGTCGGAGTTGTCTCACTATTGATCCAACTCCAATGAAATGAACCGCCACCAGAAATTAGCGTTAAAAACTGATCTAGCTGGTGTATTGTTAGTATACCATCTGCTTTAATGCGATACTAATCGATATCAATAATCCCCTGTTGCAACAGTTGCACACAAAAAGTAAGTAATACTTTTACCTAATAAGGATACCGGTCACAACTCTCATAAAATCGACTCACAAATCTCAGTCTCAACTCTCAACCTCGAATCTCAAAGCCTAAGTCTAAGGTTATTGCTTCATATTATATCAATTGATATCTCAAATCATGGCTGGAAGAAGAGATGACGATCAATCTACCTTTAGAATAACATTAGAAGTTGATAATGATTCAGCTCTGCCCAAGTTATTGGAAGGAAGGGTGAGTAAAACTCTTGTTTTAAATCCTTATTGGTTGCAATTGCAATATACCTTCTCATATCATCTCTTTTGGTATATTTCACAATAGACTATTGCAATATTAGGTGGTCCGTTGTACAATCATACTGCCGAGTCGTAAGTTTCTCTTATACTGCAATGCTCATGTATTATGTTGTTTAGGGCAGTAGCATCATATCATTCTAATCACATCTTATGCACAAACTCAACATACATCATATCATTCTAATCACATCTTAACAAACTATTTGCAACATGTTAAACAATAAATTACAGACGAGCACCTGCCCAACGATTACAGATACACAATCAACTACAACATGCAAGACGTATACGTGCCTCACTTGAGGAGGCTGCCAATTTAGCTGATTCTACAACATCACATTCTCAAGCAACATCAATATTGCAATCATCACTACCAAACATGAATCAGTTGGTATCACTAACCCAAGCTATACGCGGTGCTCATACAAACAATTATAATTCACAATTCAACATTAATGAATTAAACGAATGTATAAACAATAAGAAACAAATGGAAGCTGAGCAGTTACTTAGTAACAAACGTATGATTCGACGTCAACTTCGTGAGTATGCATTAGAAACTAATCCAAAGGGTTCTGTCGTTATTAATAAAGAGATGGAAAGGGCACATGATTCTTTGATATACAAGCCTAGTGATGATACCAATATGGATGATTTGGAACAAGAAGAACCTATGGTTACAGCTGGAGATGATGAGGAGTATGCAAGAAGTTATTCAGCAAGTTCGAACAGATCAAGAAGTCAATCATTTGATTCTTCAGAGGACGATGATGAGGATGATGATGATGATATGCCATTGATTAGTTTATCAACAGCTGCTGCAACAAAAGTGAAGAAGAAGAAGTCACGCGGTTTTGAGCACAACGTGGAACAACTAAAAGATCACAAAGCAAAGTATGGCCATTTCGACATTGACTGGAAACATCAACCAAGTCTTTATACTTTTTGTAGCAGTGTTAGGTCTTCCTATCATTATCCAAAGAGGGGATATCATCGTGTTAAGTTGAATGAACATCGAATCGCTCTTCTTGATTCTATTGGTTTTGATTGGAAGGTAGAGGAAAGTGTTAATAGAAAGTCAAATTGTCCATCTAATAACAAGTTTGATAACCCTCCTAAAAAGAAGAAGAGGAAGTACAATAAACAAAAGTCAAATGATGATGATCATGATGAATCATTGAGGAAACAACCTCCTGAAGAATTGGTATATCAAGCTCAACCCCTTTCAAAGACTAAAGATGCCATTCGTGAGAGGCAGGATGCTATTGAAATATTAGCAGGTATGAAGACGTCTAGTAGTAGTGCCAGTAGCACCCAACACGGATTGACTCACAACCTCATCGGTAAGAAGCAAGATACCAAGAAGCGCAAGGCTACAGAGAAATCATCCAAGAAGCGGATATACAATCCATCAATGCAGTGGGGTAGTGGCGTTACACCATTAAGAGACAATAAATGGCAAGCTCAGATAAGTTACAACAGCAAGCCACAATACATTGGTATGTTTGATTCAAAGGAGGTTGCTCTATTAGCAGTGAAGTTGGCAAGAGACAAGCTGACTACATTCGACGGATCTACGTATGAAGGAGATGAATTGAAACGGATTATCAAATGTGCACGGGATGCGGCTCATGCTGGTGAGCAAGCACAAGTAACAGCAGCTGCCTCCTCCTCTACTACTACTGCCACAGGTCAATCAAAGTATGCATGGAGAAAACTCTGTAGCCATGAAGGATGTGATAGCTTTGCCAGAGGAAAAGAGGGTACCTGTGTTAAGCATAGTGAATCATACCAGATGGCCGTCGATCCTAATCTCGGCGGCGGAACATGTTCACATTGTAACAAGACATTTACAACCGAGGCTGGACTTTTGTATCATTTGGGTGAGAGCTGTTTTGTGTCTTTGATGTTGTTTGTTGCATATTAATTTGTGTGTAGTTACGTATTCATGTATATATACTGACTTTTTCAATTCTTCCACCTTGTGATAAACAGAAAAGAAAGTATGTCAAAAGACTAAAGATGATACTTCTTCTACAACTCCGTCAATCAAGAAGGGTAGAACATCAAGAAGATGTCACAATTGTAAAACATACTCCGTTCAACATCGGGTATGTAACTATTGGAACTTAGATGGAACGAAATGTAAAAAGATATACTGTCTATCATGTTTAACAAATCAATATACAGTTGGAGATGATGTCAAGTCCAAATTGAACCCAAAGGGTAAATCAATTAAAGAAATAATGAGTAACCCAAAGTTGGATAGAGAATGGCATTGTCCGAGTTGTTTGGGAACATGTATGTGCAATTCATGTATTACTCAACGAAAGAAAGACGAGGAAAGAGAGAAGAATAGGGTTGAGGGGGAACGAAAGTCTAGTAGACAATCAAAGGGGAATCTTATGTTTTCTCATTTCTTTTAGATTAAGATAGAAATTGATAATATAGGTAGTAGATTAGATGATGGGAGATATCGATATCAACCATGGTAGAATGCAAAGACTTCCTCTTCCTCCAGTTCGCTCGTAAGAGGTTCTAACCGAAGAGATTAGGTGACTCCCTTCACTTGGTTTTCTGTCACTTCGGCTCGAAATTCAAGAAGCAATCATGGCAACAACACGTCGTTCATGAAGAAGCAGAAGGATGGAGTGGACATACATAAGATGATCTACTACTCCTATAACAATGTATTGCAATAGATAGCTATGAGTTGCAATTGCAGTGGCCACCATCGGCGGCATGATCGTTGCAAAACGCCGAGGTCGAGTCGAAGGAGGTCGAGAGTATCTTCGTCGTCCAAAAGTAAAAGAACATTACAAGAGCAGCTAATCAATACCAATATTGATATAGTATTACTCGGGATATTACTTGCATTATATAATACTTCAGCGGCATCACAATTATTTGACAATGAGGATACTGCAGTAGATTCAACGCCACTAACATTATCGAGTGAAGAAGAAAATGATTCATATTATATCGATGATGAGAACAATAATCCAGTATACGCAATACTCTTTCCGTTCTTTACACAAACACTTGCAATAATCATATATTATCTAATATCAAGATATATAAAAGTATTACCTTATACTGCATTAGTTTTTCTATTGGGAACAATTATTGGATATGTTACAAATAATAATCAAGAGAATGATTTAGCGAAGAGTGTGAACATATGGTTGGGTATTAATGGACAGGTTATATTGTTGGTATTTCTGCCTGGATTGATATTTAATGATTCGTTTACAATTAATGTCCATTTATTCTTCCAAGGTGAGTGTCTTGAGTGGGTACATGGGGAGACAATTTTTGTGCACATCTTGTGAACATTACATTATGCAAACTAACTCTATACTTCTGTTGGGATACCTACACAGCATTCTGGCAACTTATAATCTTTGCATTCCCAATGGTACTAGGAGGGACAAGTTTAACAGCTTTAGTAGCCGGTTATATACTTCCATATGGTTGGACTACGAGTTTATGTATGAGCTTCGGAGGTAAGCAAAAGACTCAGACTCAATGAATGCTCATTCTCTCTCTTTATGCTCTTCGCATCTTACACTTCTATACCATACTATCATAGCAATGTTATCTGGCACTGATCCTGTAGCGGTACAATCTTTACTTAACTCAGCCGGAGCTCCCCATCGGCTAAACATGCACATCTCCGGAGAGTCACTTCTAAACGATGGGTCTGTTGTTGTACTTTCCAACATCTTTAGTTCACTCTACTTCTATGAACTTGGTATTCCTGCCGGCTTTGGAACCTTCAGTGTTGGTGAAGGATTCGTATACTTCTTTAGATTATCACTTGGCGGCTGTGCAATTGGATTTGCCTTCGGAGTTGTCACGGTCTTAATGTTAAAGTTCTTGAATAGACGGCTGTCAGATGAAGAGAATGTAGTACAAGTTGTGCTCACGGTATCATCGGCATATCTCTCTTACTTTACAAGTGAGATTATATGCCTTTGTTCAGGAATTATGGCCACAATTGCATGTGGAATTACAGTTAAGGTACTTGGAGAAACATTCATTAATGATTACATGCTGACTCTCCACTTTTGGCAAGTCACCGCCGAGCTACTAAACACATTACTATTTGTCTTGGGTGGATGTTTATGGGGAGATCTATTATCAAAGGATACATTCTCAACAACTGCCGAAGACTGGGGATACTTGGCATTACTCTTTGTGATACTTATTGCTATCCGCTTCTTGTTAGTATTCGGATTGTATCCTCTTACAAGCCGGATAGGGATCGGTACCAATGTTAAGGAGTCTATATTCATGAGTTATGGTGGATTTAGAGGCAGTGTAGGAATAGCTTTAGCCTTGTCACTATCCGCACAAGTTTACAATAACACGGTTGATGAAGAGACAAGGAACAATACAGATCAGATGTTCTTTCTAGTTGGAGGTATATCTGTCTTTACTCTCCTCATCAATGGGATGACCGCTGGTCCGTTACTTTCTGCGCTTGGTCTTGCGGCGACCGAGAAGACTCGTCAAGCTGTGCTAGAAAACTACAAACAACAAATGGTTCAGGTACGAATGTTTTGGTAGTCATTAATCTACACTTTACCTGCCGATCCCAAGCTCACACTCTTCTTTTTCTCGTTCATCTAAGAATGCACTTCAATCATATGTAAGACTACTCAGCCAAGAAAGATGGAAGGGTATTGATCATTCGGTCATCCAAGCTCATGTTCCTTACTTAGATAGCTTCTCCTTCGAGGAACTAATGATTGCTGTGGAGAGACACAAGAATGCAACTCCTGTAAACTTGTATGTAAAACCACAACTAGCCTTAATCTTTCCATACCTACAAGGTGATCAGATAGAAAACGGAGCGATAATGAGCCTCAGATCCAAGTCGTTTGAACAAATGTTTAAGAGCCAGAGTTATGAGAGGTTGGTTACATTGGAGCGTAGCGGTCCTAGTCCAAGTCCAGCAAGACATAGAATGAAGAGCGAGAAGAGTCTTAACCAGCTGTTTGGTCACGTGACAGACACTGCTAAAGGACTTGACGACACAGAGAATGCCGAAGCAGATGATATCGATGAAATTAGACTGAACTATATTGAAATACTACGCTCATGCTATTACCATCAAATTGAAAATGGTAGTTTAGAGGAATATGGTGACTTGACATATAGTTTATTTCAAGGCTTGGACTTTTGTGAGCATAGGGGTCAACCCTTAAATGACTGGGAAGCAACTAGAATGGCCTCTGATACTAGGGTAGTGTTGGCTAATCGGATCTTCGTCATGACACTGCGCAGATTGAAGCAGTTGTGGAGAAGAGAACGAAAGTGTTGCAGTGGATTAGACTTGTACCTTGACCCTGTCAACTTTAAGATACGATTTCTAGTCAGGCAGAACCTGGCATTTGTACGAGCACATCGGCATGCACAACAAATCTTTCAAGATAGATTCCTTCGAGTCTATGGCAAGCTTAGCCCCGCAGAATCCCAAATCATTCAAGAAAGTCAAGCCCAAATTAGAAAAGCCGAGGCAGATGTAAATGATATTGACCAAGAAGATGTGCTATCTGTTAAGGGGCACCTGCTAAGCTTGATCTTGTTGAACAATAGTATCCAGTATGTTGAGCGTCTATCTCGACAGAAGCTGATTCCAGAGGCACAAGCTAGTGAATTGCTTCAAGTTCTTGATGGATTAGTTGAAGATACATGGGTTTGTGAAGAATTGACTCACAGTGGGCGTTTAAGTACAAGTACTCAGATTATCCGGCTGCAACAGCTTCCGACTCATATAATGGAAGAGTTTAACATCTGGGAAGCAATAGATGAAATGAATAAGGTCACATCAAGCCCCGGAGGACTAAGAGACTCAAAGATGCTATTCCAAGGAAGTACACCACCAAGAATGAAGATGAAGAGGAGTCCTAGTTCTCGGTCCGTTTTCCATTCAAAGTGGGAGATTGAAACAGCCATTCAGACTGTTGATACCGCACCTACTGAAAGTGAACGTACAGCACCGATGGATAGTGAACGTACGAACAATAGTATTGTAGATGATGCTCCTGGTGATACCCAACAATTTGCCGCTCTTCCGACAATACCCACACTTGGCAACCTAATGCAACGAAATGAAACTGCCGATGATTCAAGTCCGCCGACATTTTAGATATACACTATACAAATTACAATGAATGTAAATATAGAATGAACAGTTTAGATATACTACTCGTTATTCATGTGAACCTAAAACATACTTACCAAATATGGAGTCTTTGTTTTTGTGCACATCTTGTGCACAAATCGACTCTCTCTTCTTCGACCCTCAATCTTTATGACTACCAATCGAACAAGATAAACAAAAGATACATTACTTCTAAGTAGGTATTGCAAGAGAGTATTTGTATCACTTCCAAATTAGCTTAACTTTTGAGGATCTATATCAAAACTAAAACATGTTCATCCAGCGTTACTTTCTCAACAGCATCTATTATGACTTTCCATAGATTTGAATACCCAATGTCATTTTCGGGGAGGGTATCCTCATCATCTTTTGGAAATATCGTTTGGTTATTACTCGTATCAAGCCCTAGTCCATCACACTTATCATCGTCTCCGGTACTTAATATCTTATATACTGTAGCTCCATGACCAGAAATGACGATAGTTGAGTTCATAGGAGCAACTCTAACCGCTTCTAAAGTCAAACAAACAGATTCAGTTTGATTGACCGAATAAGGTGCATCTTTGGGAAATGTCGTAACATTAACACCTGCCAACTCTGCAATAGGTAATACCGTTAGATATGATCTTGGTAGATGTGATGCAAAGACATGTGTAATCTTATCAATGATATCATTCTTCTTCATGTAATTGATAACTCTATCCACACGTTTCTTTCCCTTAGGACTTAGCCACTCTTCACAATCAGTTTTGTCTTCATTGCAATCTCTTTTATTCTCAGCATGACGAAAGATATAAATAGTTTTTATTCCTTGCTGCTTCTGTTCGTCAGTACTGTTACTACTAATCTCCAGCATTATATCTTTAGTTTTCATATGATTTGATGCTCTACTATCATCTTCATCCTTATCGACATCTGTAGTTGATTTTCCATTACAATTATCCGGCCAGTATCCGCCATAATCACATCGTGTATCGACATAACAGGCTTTATCAACAGAACATTGACATACATTGCCTTCCTCGTTCACTGAACACCTGTCTCCTCCGCTTGGGGTATGTTTATCACAGCAATCTCGGACGGTTTGCAATCCACCTGTGTTTGCATCTTCACTATATTGACATTCATAGCTACATTCTTGTTTATGGGGAGATGATGATATTTTCTTAATACAATTGTTTGGCCAATCTCCACCATGTTCACATCGTGTATCAACATAGCACGCCTTGTCGATAGAACATTTGCATACATTGCCTATATCATTTACTGAACACCGACCTCCCTCGCTTGGAGTATGCTTATCACAACATTCTCGAACGGTACTTAATCCACCTGTATTTACATTTGTATTATATTGGCATTCATAGCTACATTCTTGTTTTCGAAGGGTAGCCGCCTGAGTGAATGATGATAGAGAGTATGTTGTTATTGCAATAAGCAGTGCTAGTGCCGCTATCGATTTACTCTGCCTCCGTATCTGCCGCATATTATTTCATAATAGGGAGCAATTGTGAAGTCCCCCTACTTCACGGTCGGCGGCATTTCATGAATAATAATCTTTTGACATAAAGAGTAGAATGTCGCGGTATCCTCATTTCAAAATCGGAGCAGAAAAATGATGTATGGTATACATATTGCAATATGATGGTTTGTAAGTGACTGCCGCCCCCTTGACATAAGTAGTACTCCTCTAGGAACACTCCAAACATATCTTATTATTATCATTGTGCGCGGTGGCGGTGCTCGGCGGTGGCGGCTAGTGGGGGGAAAGTGATACAAAAATTAAGGTCTATTAAGGTGCACCATCCTATTTTATTATCTCCACATTAAGGAGTTAGTATATAATACACAGTATCAGTATGACTGCATCTCGTCGACCTAATTCACCAACCAATAATTCACCAACTCATTATCAATCGCTGCCGTCACCTATGCCTAAGCAGAAAATTAGTGATATAAATTATAATTTGTCGTCACCTCCGTTATCACCAAGGAATAGATATCAATGGATTAGATATATATCATATACTTGTTTTGCAATAGGTGTTATACTTCTTATGTACATGGTACGGCGTGATACTTCATCCTCCGATAACATATCTACAGTAATAGATGACGAATGGATGCCATTAAAATCCACTAGATCAGAAAGAATACTTGATTTTGCAATAGTAGGTTTCGAAAAGACTGGGACAACATTCCTATTAAAAGCATTAGGTTCTCATCCTGAAGTTGTAATGCCAATTAAGCATTCAGAGTTATCTAAAAAGTTATGTGTAAAAAAGGATAGTGGAAAGGTTGTTTTGTTAGATTGGTTAAATGAACAACATGATAAAGATGTTATACTTCGAGATAGTAGAGAGTTGATATCGGACACAAGTAAACAACTACATCATAGTATACTAAAACATGGCATGAAATGTTCAGATCTATTGAGAAAGTCGTTAGCTATTGAGAATTTAGCAGAGTTGTCAGATCAAACAAGGCTTATCATTGGACTGAGGCATCCTGTACTGTGGTTTCAAAGTCTATACAACTATAGAGTCCGGCAAAGCTATGAGCAGAATTGGACATCATCAATACCATCACCTCATGACTTGCACGGAAAAACGCAATGGAGAGGTATATCCACAACAGCTGCCAAATTTGATATTCAACTAAAACAACTTGCAAAAGTACCAATGACAAAGAATGAAGTATTGGACATGCTATCAAATGAGTTAGATTCATACGAGTTACGCTTGTCACCCAACCCACTCAAGGTATTCATATACACAATCGAACAGCTAGAGGATACCAATACTCAACGACGACTACAGTTTGAAAAGGATATACAAACATTCCTCAACTTACAACATCCATTGAAACACTTTGCATCTGAAACAAAAGAGAATGTAAATGATTCTAGCTATCCAGAGTCTATTGACATATGTGAATCAGAATACAAACGGATACGAAGGAAATTGATAAGGCAGGGTATCAAATCAAGCGAGTGGATACGAGAGAAGTTTATCAAGTCAAAGGACGTTACCGTGAGTGATGCATCATACTTTGAGTCAATGTTAAAGACTTGGAGTGAGGACCCGTGTGGTATGGATGAGAGAAGCTCATAAAAGAGTCAGATAAGAGTAAAAGAGTAAGATACTCGTAGTCTTCGAAGTAAAGTGATATGATACATTATAGACCTTTAGATCTCTTTATTTCAAACTCTAAATATGCTCTTGACAAAGTCCTCTCGTGCACCTAACTGCAATGTAACATAGAACAAGATACAGCTGAAGAGAAAGGTGCTCACAGATGTAAAGCCGGCTAATCTCCAGTAAAATTGTGTCATCCACAAGCACACAAACGTAATGGAAGTATTTGTTAAAGATGCTAATGAGGTAAGCGTACCGATAAAGCCAATGATCAGCCACATAAAGGGATATAGAAATATACTTGGTTTGATAACATCTCCAAAGGTGCACCAAGTATCATTGCTACCTCTTGAACTCTTTATCAAACCAGCTAGACCAAAACACATCATTCCAAAAACAGACAAGCCAGTTTGAAAGATATCGATCAAACTACGAGGTGGATACGATAGTACCTTTGCACAGATTGAAAAGGATGTAATCACAAGAGACGTCCACATACATTTGTCAATTGACGCTTCATCTTGGAACCCAGCCACCCAGCCATAGGGCATTGGGAAAGCCACGAATCCTAATGAACCGAATACACACCCAATAGTAAAGAATCCAATCAGTTGTGAGGTACTAATCAATGCAAGTGGTGCCAGGTATGAGATACCCCAGATAAACATGATTGTAATGAAGTGTCTGTGCCTTGTTATGTCCAGAGATGTTTCATCTCTTCTCATAATCTGGTAAGTGATGGTAATAAGAGCCATACCAGCCGCAAGTATACACAGTTGTGTCCGTGCTCCATTCGTTGATTCAAAATACAATGACTGATCCAATACGATGAGTGTAATTGTGTAGCCCAAAATATCAATGAGGGGTTGAATAACATGTACTATCCATGCTGCAACTCTAACTATCTGTTCCCACAATATATCTAAATGTAATGTTGTGTAGAGGTACTTTAATGTTGGCCACAGTGTTACTAATATACCGACAATTGCAATCTTGGACAAGATTCCTACAAAAGAGAAGGCACCCTTAAATATCTTAGTATACCTTGCTCGTCTCATGCAATAATCATTAATGGATTGTTCTACTCTGCCTTCTGTTATGTCATTCATTGTCAAGTTAAAGTCCTCACTGTGGAGGATATCGTTTGCTTCTTGAAGCAACAAATCGATATCTTTACTGCCACTAGTAATACTGTTTGCAATCTGACCGAGTTTGAAGGCGTCATACATCGTATCTGAAACCATCCACTGGCTGTTAATGTTATTAGAACTGCCACCCTTCCATGATACTAAATGATTCAATTGAGGAAGTGTCGGTGTAGGATAAAAAGCAATGTACCATCCACATGATGTGAATATGAATGGAAGTGCCAAAGCTTTTATTACAGTATAAATTGATGGTCCACCATCCCTGTTTACAGATCTCATACTGAATTGATTGATTGCTTATTTAAAACAGTTATACATTGTTAGTGTAGTCTTTTCGACCAGGTCTTGACTTAATGCACGTCTCAGATTCTTATTTGATATTGCAGCCTTGCACTTGCACGTAAATTTTTCATACATCATATTTTACATATCTATCTGTAGCAGTTTAAACGTTTGCCACCTCTGTCGGTTGATAAGCGCAGCGGCAAAGACATTACTTGTTTATAGTATTGCAGCAAGGGCAAAAATGAGGGGTAAAGTTTCTGGTAGTCTAAGGTGAACCTCAATGTCGAGTACCCCGGGCATCATTATCCCTCAAAAGTTGGGTGGATAGTGGATGGTGATGAGATGATGATGGCGGCGCTGGCGATATGCATACATGGGACTGTATTGCAAAGATAGTATAATACGATATATTCATATGTAATCAGTATACTGATTAGAGGCGAATAGGATACCAAAAAGTTGATGACAAAGGACATCAACTTCATTATCATCTCTCATCATCTGAACTGAATACGTAGGATAAGCTACCTAAGCATTTGACGAATAGAAATGGAGCCACCTTCGTTAGATGATGCTATACTAACATATATTGACGACTACTGTCAATCAGTATCTTCATCGGGGGTACAACAGCAGTCTATGTCTATACCTAAAAAGCAAATACAAAAACATTATGATAGCATAGTTAATGAGTATGATACAACAAAGAAGAATGTTAAACATGCATTAAAGAGGTTACTTAAACGAAATGTTATTGTTAAGAATGGCAAGAAGAATTATTCATATATACAACCTCAACAGAAGCAAAGTAGTAGAGAAGTCTGTACGATTATTGAAACAGACAATAGAAAAAGACAAATAGTAGAAGTAGAAAGCAGTGAGCATGAATCAGCTGCCACTGCTGTGAAGAGGAAGCGGATTAATCCTAAGTGCTCTGTTGATGGATGTGACAACCAAGTACAAAACCGAGGTTTGTGTATTAAGCATGGGGCAAAGAAGTATAAGTATACTTGTAAACATGAAGGATGCCATAATTGTGCTAGAAATGGTTTCGAGGTATGTATCAAGCATGGGGCAACCGTCAAGCCGAGAAAGAAGTGTGAGCGTGAAGGGTGTAACAATAATGCTCAAAGATTAGGAGTTTGCAAACGACATGGTGCTTATGCTTAAGAATAGCAGTAAAATTTAGAATCTAGTAGCAGAATTATAGCCTAGATATAGGTATATACTACCAGCCAGATCATTCAACATGATCCAAAATAGAAATAGAAGAAAAGGAAACAGCATAATATGACAACTTAGTCCACATATGCTCAGAATATAGTTTCCTTCTCTGTTTCAGTCGGAGAATAGTTTAGGAGCAATGTTACTTCTGTGTATATTGAGACAAGAAATAAGATAAGAGTAGCTTTAGACGGAAGACAATATTAGAATGAGAGTGTATATTACTCTCTTTGTCCTGTATCCTTTGCACAGATTGTCATCTCTCTCAAAATAGCAGTTTGATCGCCTAAGGATATCAAATCATAAAACGGAGTCTCACAAAATCCAAATCCAAAACTCACATATGTACAATCATTACTATTACTCTCTCATACTAACCTCTCAAATTCACCCCTAATACGCTAATCAATATGGTCGATACAAAGAAGAAGAGTCCCACCAAGAAGGCTGCCAAGGTGTGTAGAATCTGGTGTGTTTTAGTTGTGCAGCGG
>Ga0214477_101107_pt1 | contig 14832 bp, 11 predicted proteins | sample M1_20Mar14CPVII9_FD_165058 | JGI IMG/M metagenome (GOLD analysis project Ga0214477, IMG submission 165058) | Marine eukaryotic communities from Monterey Bay, California, United States - M1_20Mar14CPVII9sort6BwellC16 | ecosystem: Environmental > Aquatic > Marine > Unclassified | place: USA...
GTTTGAAAGACTTTACAGTAAGTGTGTTGGATGAGAACATGGCCGTCGTCGCCAGTCAGCATTATCCTGGCACTGCTCCTCGATACGATGCAGTTCCATTCGACTTTACAGACGTGTCTACGGCTGTCGGGAGTTATGTTGAGGTCAAGTTGGGATCTCCAGACTGCCTTTCCCTGACAGAAGTTGAGGTGTTTGGTCATCAAATCACACCTCCTCCAACTAATCTTGCCCGTGGATCCAACGCCGTTTCTTCTCAATCGTCTACCTGTCATGGCGGTGGTGCAAATCGAGCAAATGATGGAAATACGAATGGTATGTGGGGGGGCAATTCTGTTCAACATACATGCAATGAAGCTGATCCATGGTGGCAAGTTGATTTAGGAAGTGAGATGCAGCATACTATTAACCGCATTGAAGTCTACAACAGAGCTGATTGTTGCATGGACAGGTTTAATTCCGCTGAGGTCCAAGTCCTAGATGCTCAAGGTACTGTTGTTGCAAGCCAGCCGATTCAGGGTTCTCTTGCCATGTATACTTTTGACTTCGATAATGTTGCCGGCCAAGCAGTACGTGTCCAGAAGAATGTATTCGGTGATATGAATATCGCTGAAGTAAAGGTCATGGGTTGGTCTGAGGATGAAGATGTGGCCCCGACCACCAGTCCTCCCACAATCACTCCTTTACCCTGTGATGGCATTTGCCCGGGTTCGTATCCATATGGCTGTGCCGATAATTTGCCAGCTAAGGTTGCCTATGGCTGCATGCCTTCTGGAGGATGCAACTACTTAGAGGAGGGTCAAGATTATCCACACGACGGCTTCTGCACTTTTAAAGGAGCAGTCCTGTCAACCCCTGATACTTCAAGTCCATCCACTAGCCCAATTATCGAGCCATGTTCAGGCATCTGCCTTGGATCATATCCATATGGATGTGCTACTGACTTACAGGGCAAGGTAGCTTACGGGTGTTTGCCATCGGGAGGATGTAAATATCTTGCTGAAGGTGAGGACTATCCTAATGATAGTTTCTGCACATACAAAGGAACCGTGTCTACACCTGAGACAAGCAGTCCTTCAACTTCTCCGGTTGTTTCAACTCCTATGCCAATTGCTCCTCAAGTGACTTACTGCGGATGTAGTGCTTGTACTGATGCAATCTGGAACACTCAAGTCACAGACGGTGCAGGTACACATTCATGTGGTGATAGAATTACTTGGTTGCAGTCATTTGAAGGGGGGTCCAATTCAGAGTCTGCGGCTTGTACCCAAGTAGGCAACGAGTTTAGCCTTGATCAATGTGGACCAGCATGTAATCCTGAGCTCTGTAATGACATCCTTGAAGAGCCTAATCCTGACAAACTTCTTTGGAGTGACGAATTCGATACTGAAGGAAGCCCCGACCCTTCCAAATGGTCCTACGACTTGGGCGACGGATGTCCAGAGTTGTGTAGTTGGGGCAATCAAGAAGAAGCCTTCTATACTTCCGACGAGGCTAATGTCAACATTACAAATGGTAAACTCCAAATTACAGCAAGGAAGGAAGCCGGCTTTACTCGTCCATACACCTCGTCAAGAATGGTGACACGTGGTCTTCAATCGTTCAAATATGGAAGAATTCAGATCCGTGCAAGTCTTGCAAAGTGTAAGGCAAGAGGTACATGGCCTGCATTATGGATGTTACCAGAGGATAAAGTATATGGCGAGTGGCCAAACAGTGGAGAAATAGACATAATGGAAGCTGTTGGCCATGAGTCAAATCTCTTCCACCAAACAGTTCACACAGCCATATATAATGGTATGATCGGCACCCAACAAGGTAGAAAGGTGTCGAGAAGTAAAGATGACTTTCATACATGGGAGATTGATTGGCAAGAAGATATCATCAAGTTCGCAGTCGATGGACAAGTCTACTTCAAGTATGACAAGTCCGGAGGCTCAGATGTTTGGCCATTTGATCAGCGTTTCCATCTGATCATGAATTTGGCTGTTGGCGGTACATGGGGTGGAGCAAATGGAGTTGAAGAAAGTGCATTTGAAGGAGAAGGACAAACAATGGAAGTGGATTGGATTAGAGTATATGGTGATGCTACACCACCACCCTCAATCTCTCCTTCTTCAACGCCAACAACTTCTTCACCCACTATTCAGCCCACAAAGACGGTAAGTCATGGAATATCAACAGTGTGTACTTGTTGCCATATATGTCTTTCTAACTTTGTTCATTTGCCCATATAGCCATCAAAATCGCCTTCCAAACTTCCAACAGCTTCACCAATTAGTGAAGATCCAACACTTTCGCCAAGTATTAACCCATCGACATCAACACCAACTCTAAGTCCAAGTAATAGCCCCATTCAGACTCCTACTATCAGTCCTTCTCTTACCTCAACAACACTTGCACCAGTTGATTCTTCTCAACCTACTAAGGCTTTAATCAATTTGGCCAGAGTCACAGGAGCGACAGCTCAGCAGTCATCGACATATCAGAGTATGGGGCCTAACAGAGCTATCGACGGAGTGAAGACGAATGGTAGTAACAATGTACCAACTACGCATACTCAATGTTCTGACTCACCATCGCCTTGGTGGCGAGTATATTTCGGGGAGGGAGAAGTAAAGACTGTCAATGTATACAATAGGCAAGAATGTGTAAGTTATAGTTGCTATGATATAGTTTGATGTGTTTATCATAATGCCCCTCATCAATCGACTAACATCATAATCACTCTTCTCCCTATTTATTCAGTGTTGGGGTCGTTTGAAAGACTTTACAGTAAGTGTGTTGGATGAGAACATGGCCGTCGTCGCCAGTCAGCATTATCCTGGCACTGCTCCTCGATACGATGCAGTTCCATTCGACTTTACAAGTACTACGGCTGTCGGGAGTTATGTTGAGGTCAAGTTGGGATCTCCAGACTGCCTTTCCCTAACAGAGGTTGAAGTGTTTGGGTATCAAATCACACCTCCTCCAACTAATATAGTCCAAGCAGAGGCTGTCACCGCTTCTCAGTCTAGCACCTGTCATGGCGGTGGTGCAAATCGAGCAATTGATGGGAATACAAATGGCAACTATTACAGCAATTCTGTTCAACACACTTGTAACGAGGCTCAAGCATGGTTTAAGGTTGACTTAGGTGCAAACCTTGTACATACTATCAATCAAATAAAGGTGTATAACAGGAACGATTGCTGTATGAATACGTTGATCAACACTGAAGTTCAGATTTTAGACGATCAGGGTACTGTGATTGATAGTAAACCCATTACAACTTCGTCTTCGGTTTACACCTTTGATTTTGATAACGTCGTTGGTAGATTCATTCGAGTTCAAAAGAATGTTTTCGGAGGTTTTACAATTGCTGAGGTCATGGTCATGGGGTGGTCGTTGACTGAGGATGGATTGCCACCTCCTACTAATATTGCAAGGCAGGGCACTGCTTCTCAATCAAGTGTGTGTTGGGGTGGAGGACCCAATCGTGCTATTGATGGAAATACGAATGGTATGTGGGGGGGCAATTCTGTTCAACATACATGCAATGAAGCTGATCCATGGTGGCAAGTTGATTTAGGAAGTGAGCTGCAGGGTACCATTAGCAAAGTCTTAGTCTACAACAGACGCGATTGTTGTATGGATAGGTTTGGTAACTCAGAGGTTCAAATTTTAGATGCTCAGGGTACTGTTGTTGCAAGCCAGCCGATTCAAGGTTCTCTTGCCATGTATACTTTTGACTTTGATAATGTTTCTGGCCAAGCAGTCCGAGTTCAAAAGATCGGCTCCGGTGCGTTGAACATTGCCGAGGTCAAGGTCATGGGTTACTAGAGTGACATCCTTTATAGATTGAGTTCATAAGAAGCTCAATCCTATAATGTAAAGATAACAATTTTGTGTCAATCAATTCTTATAATATAGCTCAACTAAGTAATCTCTATCTAGTGATATGCCCTCTCCCGGCACTTAACTCTTCATGATAGCTGAACTCCTGCCTTCTGACACAAGACACCAAAACCCGAGCTCAACTTGGGATCGGGCGATAGACCCTGTGTGATCAACGGAGTGATTTGACCAGGATGTGATGCACATAGCTTGCCCAACGATTGAACTAATGATGCGCCGGCATCTTGAACATCAGGAAACGGATCTCTTGCTGGACGAGTAGCAAAGTGCAATACAGAGAATGTGGCATCATAGCCAATTTCTGCGTCATCGTCGTTATCTTGAGCAGATAAGGAGTTGAGATTAGACTCGGGGGAACAGATAATCTTAACAGCACAGGCAAGCATTTGAGTCCAAATCTGTTGTCCATTGGCATCGGCCAAAAGTGGTGGTGTTTCACACAAGAGCTTGGTAAGTCCAACAATTTGAGTCTTTGCCTCAAGACGCATGGGTGATACAGCTTGGAGACGAGGGACCCAAATTTGAAGTAGAAGCATTAGACCTAATCCTGGTTGGAGTTGATTTAACTGATCAAGATAGGCTTGTGATCCATACTTGCCAACAAACAAGGCAAAGAAGTGGGTAACAAGACCAACATACTTGGGTGTCTTGCTCTGCTGTAACTTCATCATAATGATTTGAAGAATATCCTTCATCCGAGGCATGAATGAATCAGCAGGCATGTACATGACAATGGCTCGAAGGAGTTCAAATGCATACTGTTCATTAGCCTTGCTTGAAATGAGCTTTTGGAATACTCCCAAGATACCGAGAAGATGAGGAACCAATTCATTTGGACCCTTGCTCAAGTATGCTGTCAACAAGCGAGATAATGCAGGAATGTTACCCTTTCGTTCCCAGAGCGATGGTGTCAATAACGGAGCAAAGAGAGATGAATAGGCATCTCCCAAGCCAGCACCCTCTGGTCGGAACTCAAGAATCTGTGCCAAGAGTTGGAACACATATGGAGTAAACTCAACAACCTCCATTTGAAGTACGGTTTGGAATGGAGGGAATAGAAACTGCTCAAATGCCGATGTGGCAGATGCTTCTTTGGTACACACCGATCGAATTAGAACTGCAATTGACTCGAAAAGGAAATGATTGTACTGTGGATTCTTCGGATTTTTAGCCACTTGTGCCAAAGCATTCGTAAGCTTCTCTAACACTACTTGAACAACATCCATCAAGTCATCCTTGGCTACATTTAATGCTCTCATGACACACTTCAATACATATTCATTCTCATTCAAGTCCGCATTATCAACAATGGCAAACAATCCAGTGAACAGGTCGTTGAGGAAGGGTTTCAACTCTGCTCCACCAATCTTTGATACCTTAGTGTTATTTGGTCCATCTACCTTGGCAGTCAAGATCTTTTCAATGGCTGTGTAGGAGAATAATGGTATGAGTTTGGTATGGACAAGAGTTGAAATTTACACAGTCATCACAAAGACAACTCCAACTTACCTGCCGCAGCATAGGTATGAACAACCACATCCTTACTACCCAAATGAGCAATCAACAATGGCATCAAAGCACCAAACTGCTCCTTAGTAAACTGATTCCTAAATATACTAACAAATTTAATACACGTTGCCTTTACCATTGGCCGGACAGTCATATCCTTCTCCTGTAATTCCGTCAAGACGTGTGTAGAAAAGAATTCCATAACATTCACCCCATCATTTACTTGACTAACACCAAATTGTGCACTCTCGGCACGGATGGCAATACCTAACATTAAATGGATGGCAACATCCTTCATCTTCCATTGATTCTTATCAGTGGCGAATTGACCTAACATTTGTGAGACATGTTCCGAACAGATGGATGTAGTCTGTGCCTCAAATTGACGACACATTGCCCTCAATAACTCTTGGGTACATTTACGACGTGATTCTGTATCCGAACTTTCCATATCCGACAAGATAAACTCGGTGGGATCATCCTCAAATCGCTCCTCGTCAATTTCACGAATTACTAAATTGGGTATAACAATCTTGACAAATATTTCACGTAATGTACCCTCACCCTCGAATAATTTACGATGCATTAATTTACCAATTAATGAACTTAGGAAACGGATACTGGTCGTTGCCAATGCATCGTGTTTACTTAATGGAGTGACTGTCATTAGTAAGTTCCATACAAGTGATGTAAATTGAGGAAGGTATGGGATGAAGGGCTCTTCATCCTTGTTTCCATAGAGGTTTAGATTTTGTACTACCGATACTTGTACATTATCAATGGGGCCTGTGTGTGTGTAACAGTAATAAAATAAGATGATTAGATTGTATCAAACCCATGAAACACAATCCCTTCAAACTACAAAACTTACCAGGCTGCATCTCTTCATCATCATCGACCAACACTCCATTCTTATATTCCAATAACTTAGCAAAACCACTCATCCATACAGTCATATTATCCTCAAAGTATTCCGGTAAGTCCTGATAATTTAATGAATAAAAAATCCGGTTAATTGACCTCAAAGCATTTAATCTATTAGTTAATCCCAATATATCATTAGACAATTGTGGTTGTTCAAGTTCGTTGATGAGTTTAGTAAATAATTGTGTCAATGGTACCTGTAATCTTTGTAAGACATATAATATATCGGAATATAATGCATCACTCCGTTGGACATATCGGAAACGTTTTAATATTGAATTAGCAGTAACTAATACACCATTAACTACATTTAAATCATTATCGTTGAATTTATCAATTAGATTTGATAATAGATTATCCCACTTTGTTGGAAAATCATGATTGGCAATTAATGATATAGATTCCGAACATTGTAATTGTAACTGTGGTGGTACTGTACACATTAATGTTACTAAATTATCTTTAATTAATGTCCTGTCGGAATCTGGAATTGTAAAAGTTGGTTTATCATCATCTTCTGAAGGTGCCCAACCCTTCTTTATCATATTCTTGAAATGTACCGCGGCAGCTTGACGTACTGCACCATCTGTAGGGTTGTTAGAGGATGTTGAAACGACCCGTAATATTGCCAATGCATGTCCAGGTGTTGTTGATTGTGATGATAATAAGGCACGTTCGGCATTTTGACGTGTGGTTGCGTCGGGTGATAATGATTGGGATAGGATTTGACGTAGTTGATCTTCCATTTTGTATTACTGTGTTTGTTTGTTGTGTTGTGTTATATTGTTATCCAGCGGCGTAATAAGAAGTAGTAGTGGTTAGATGGTCATAGAAGTGGCGGCAAATAAATAACGAATCTATTTTGAGGTGAGTGAGATTGATAACTGGGGTAGCGAGGGGTATCCTCTACCCTACTATTCTTTTTGGGGATTGGGGAGGAAGGAGATGTTGCAATTTGTTGATGTATTGGGGTGATTAGTATTACAATACCTAGTATTAGTATTATAGCTATATTCTGAGAGTTTAAATTGTTGCTCGCATGTGGGTATTGGTTGTATAGGATATTGATTTCAAAGATATCGTACCTTTACGATACATAAATACACATTAATTTTATAATATTATCTTTATTGTTATTGAGAGAGGGGAAGTGTTGGTGTAATCGAAATCGTATACTGACAATACAGTCAATACATTAGTTTGGTTTACTTTAGTTTCGTTGTTACATTGGCAGCATGATACGTAGGATAGGGAGAAATGATCCCACCTTGACTAAATAAACTTCATATCCATCATTTGCCCCTTAATGATGATGAGTATGATACATATACTGGTGACAATTATTCGAGAATAGGCGAAAGTATAGGCAGGAATACACAGATAAAAGCATTGTCTATAAACTTGCATTACCATTGCAATGTTAGGTATATGGTTGATGGTCTTAGAAAGAATGATTCAATCAATAAGCTGAGGATTCAAAACAACGATGGTCATGGACGTAAACAGTTACTAGAAATGTACCAGGAAAAGAATACTCTCACTTCAATTTGTATTCAAAATACTAATCCATTGGGACAAAATATCAATAGTGCACTAAGGTTATGTACAAATCTCAAACAAATTGATATTGTTCGATGCAGTATTACAGATAATGAACTACTTCCAATAGTTGAGGCAATCAAAGGACATCATATGTTGGAGATTTTAAATTTATACGGAAATGATATTGGTAGTGATCATCACTTGGCTGCCTGTAGTGATGGCTGTCAGGCACTTGGTGCTCTTCTTGAAGATCCAAAGTGTAATATACACACCTTGAATCTCATTAATAATCGGATTGGCAATACCGGTGTAAGGTTTCTTGCCAATGGCTTAGTCAACAATTCCTCATTAGAATGCCTTGACCTTGTTAATAACAATCCACGAGACGAGACCGACCGCCTTGACCCGGGTACAATTGAGAGTATCTTTGGCGCATTATTATACTGTCAAGCATCAGAGAATGTACATCCTTCAGATCAATCATGTCCGACACTCAAGTATTATGCGAATCATACCCTTGAAAGATTATACATCGACTGTGAGATAACACCTTACCTTCAATCCTTATTAGGAATGAATAGTTACAGCAACAAAAGTTATGTTACTAAAAAGATATTGAAGCAACATAAAAACATTATTGTTGAACCATTGTTCGACTGGGATGAAAGTGGCGAGTGGAGTCTTAAATCTCTGCCCCATCTGATTGATTGGTTTCAAAAGGCAAGGCTTTTGATACTGTATTATGAAGATAGCGAAAGGGCTATTTCTCCATCAAGTGATGAACGTTTAGCTGCAACAAATCAAGCGGAGGATCGATATGAAATCGACAGGAGGAAGTTATCAGCAATCTATGACTTTGCAAAGACCATGCCACTATTGTTTGTACCACCTTCACATTACAATGTGGACTTAAAAGCAGCTATTAATCTGCATAGTCAGAAAACATGTGATCTATTGAAAGCAAGTGTAGCGAGGGGTGAAAAAAGCGTTGACGCTCATGCAATGTCAGTATGTCGGGATAGGTCTCTAGCTGCCATGAGGCGTGCTGTAAGTTTGCCAGAACGTGAGTTAATGAAACGAGTGGGAGAAGCTGAAAAGGCGGCTATTCAACTGTATATCCAACAGAGGCAAATGACTTGAGAGTTATCAGGAATGTCAGTATGAAGATAAATATAACATGTTAACTACAACATTAATCTATCTAATAGAAACAACTACAACGGAATGTTTGAATGCTTTCTTGGAAGGGTATCCATCTTCTTACTTCGTAATAGACGAAGATCATCACATATGATACGTCTAGTCTCATGAGGTTGTATCACATCATCAATATATCCTCTTTGAGCAGCTACCAATGGATTCGCGAATCGATCTGTATACTCTGCAGTATTCTTCTCAACATCCTTACCCCGAAAGATAATCTCAACGGCTCCTTTGGCACCCATCACTGCAATCTCCGCTCCTGGCCAGGCATAGTTGGCATCACCATTCAAATGCTTAGATGCCATGACATCATATGCTCCGCCGTAGGCCTTGCGTGTGATCGTAGTAATCTTAGGCACGGTAGCTTCAGCATATGCAAAGAGAAGCTTGGCACCATGGCGAATGATACCACCGTGTTCTTGCCCAGTGCCAGGCAAGAAGCCGGGTACATCCACAAATGTTACAATCGGTATGTTAAAGCAGTCACAGAATCTGACAAATCGAGCAGCCTTTTCGGATGCACCAATATCTAAACACCCGGCCAGGACCATGGGATTATTACCAACTACACCAACCGTTCGACCCTCCATCCTGCCGAATGCCGTTACTATATTCTTGGCATTTTCCGGTTGTAATTCAAACATACTACCATGATCTAATACCTCACGGATGATATCTTTCATGTCATAGGGCATGTTGGGATCGTCTGGCACTAGTTGGTCAAGTGACGGAACGCTTCTATTAGGATCATCAGTTACAGGTCGTACTGGAAGTGTAGATGCATCATTTGAGCTTGGTAGATAGTCTAGTAATGTCCTCATGGCGCGTAACGCCGACACATCATTTGGATAGGATCCATGAGACACTCCACTCTTACCACCAGCATGGACCGATGCTCCGCCTAGTTCTTCTTTTGTTACAGCTTCATTGGTGACAGTCTTGACTACCTCGGGTCCAGTAACGAACATGTAACTTGTATGATCTACCATGAATATAAAGTCTGTCATGGCTGGCGAGTACACTGCTCCGCCTGCGCATGGACCCATAATGACTGATATCTGAGGTATTACTCCAGAAGCATCAACATTGCGTTGAAAGATATCTGCGTATCCTGCAAGACTGTCTGTGCCCTCTTGAATCCTTGCACCTATATAGATTTGCATAAGATGTGAGCATAATATGACTCTACAGCATATACATGAGCATACAACGCAACTTACCACCAGAATCATTCAATCCAATAACAGGAGCACCAACTCTTAATGCCATATCCATAACCTTGCCAATCTTCTTTGCATGAGCCTCACCTAAACTTCCTCCATAAACAGTAAAATCCTGAGCAAATGCATATACTCTCCGTCCATTAATTAAACCATGTCCAACCACAACACCATCACCCGGTGTAACTGAATTTTGCATACCAAAATCTTGACATCGATGTGTAACCAATCCATCAATTTCACGGAATGAATTAGTATCAAATAAAAGATTGATTCGTTCTCTTGCAGTTAAGGAACCTCTAGTGTGTTGTTTATCTATACGCGTTTGTCCACCACCTAATAGTGATTCGGAACGGGTATTGGTTAGACGTGATAGGAATTTACGCTTGATTGTTGATGCATCATTCTCTATTATTGATTTGGTTGCTTCGTCATCATCTTGTAGTATGTAATGTTTAGTTGTTGTTGTTGTTCTTGTGCTGGTATCATTATTGCAGAATGCTGTAGAGTGGATATATCTTCTTCTTTCTTCTGATATTGACGGTAGAGTTCTAGTTCCAAGTGAACGAATTGATCTACACTGATTAGTAGTATATATTGTTCTTCCATATATTGATGGTAGAGTTCTAGTTCCAAGTGAACGAATTGCAATGGACTTGGTGGCTGATGTTGATATCAATGAAGATACGCCACATCTTGCTAACTTTTGTAATGTTTGTGCCATAATTTTATAGTATTATTGTACCTGTTGACTCTCAATCTCTAACAGACTAAACTACTACAGTATATTACTATTCTTATTGAATCCTTATCGTAAGCAGATGATGAATCTCCTAGCCATCTATGGTATCAGAATTGGTTATCGTTTATGTCCCAATTATTTATCAAAGACTCCCAATTATATGAGTGAGTAATCACAATCTGCCGTCGGTCTGCCGAATCACCCAATACGAGCATATATGTACTCAAGTCAAGTATATAATTGAATCATTGAATAGCAGCAGTAGATATAAAGGGCCAGAGTATTAATTTTCATCCCGCCGGCCGGCATAAAGTTGAGCACATCTTGTGCACACAAATTTATCTCACTTTCAACAATGTCACCTTCGATATTCTCAAAGTGCTCAAAGAACAGCAGCTGCATGCTTGCAGTTTGTTGTATAATATCATTTGGTATTAACTGCATATCAGCATATGTATCACCTTCGAATAATAATCCTCGGGGTATAACACGGCAGCCTACGGGTGATGCTAGTGACGATATACCAAGCAAAAGAATAGCAGACTTAAATTCTCAAAACAATAACAGCCAACTCTCCTCTAGAACTTCCAACAACAATCCATACATTCGTATACAAAAGCGTGGTAGACATTATGATATTCAAACAGCGATTACCACATTTCAAAAAATAACCACAACTGATAGTACCAATACCGATATTGTCAACAAACAACAACAATCTAGTGCAGCAGCAACAAAGAAAACAACAACAGTTGATCTACATGCACAAATACATTTCGGTGACAAATCCTACTATGAATACTTTAATAACGACAAAACATTTACTTCACAATATGATAAGATATTGTATGAATTAATAGTTGAAGATAGATTTATAACAACTTCTACAAAACAATTGATACCTGCCCAAACTTCAGATGGAGTTGGTAAAGTATTAAACCCAATTGTTCCCTCACAATCTGGAAAGTCCGCGTTAGTATTATATTATCTTATGAGATCATGTGTTTAATATGAAGTATTCAAGATCTAAGTGCTTCATTTGACCTTGTATCTTCATTTGATTGTCTTTGTAAGCCATATGCACTAACAGAAGTTACTATCTTCTCTCTTTTATCATCGTAAATTGTGAAACGCTCATCTTCCAGATAGGAATACTGCAAATCAGTATGGATTAACTTGTCAGATTGATGGTATTGATTACTGTAAGGATGGTTGGGTACATGCTGATTTAACACGGGAGGAATTCTTAGAGTATTTAGAGCAAGGGAATGAAAAGCAAGTTGGCCAGTCCAGGAATGAACAACAACCACTCTGGGCCTTGGCATCCACAACAGCAACATATCCCGGATCAGAACTAGTAACCTCATTACTCCGTCCTTTATCAACATCTACATCCAATAGCGCCAAGTTAACACGACGATTATTCACACACTTGTTTTTGCCTGGGGATGCTTTGTCAGGTTGGATACGTGCAGCGCTTTGGTTGAGTGTGCCTTCTCCTGAATTAAGTATAATGTTGGTTGATTGGAGCAGTTTATCCTACCTATCTAATCGATCTCGTCGTCGGAATGGCAAGGAAGATGGCGGTAACATTACACCGATATCGTCAATTGCAGCTCCAGTCTTCCTATCTCTCCTCACTGGCAATTGGGGCACTGCCCGGAGGTTAGTGTTTGGTCAAGTGCTGGTAAGTGGACAGAGTAATGCCGACACGAGCAAGTCGGGTGTATTGATTGATAAGAGAAATGATAGAGCTATGGAGACCCTAAGAGAATCATTGGATGACAATGGCAGTAGCAAGAAGGTAGCACTACTCTACGGTGCGGGGCACTGTCATGATCTACAAAATAGACTACAAGAAGAGGGTATGATACCGATACGAACTGAGTGGCGAACTGCCTTTCGGGCCACGGCTCCCAAGTGGGGAGACTTTATAAATACAGATGATTGGCAGACCAAGTCTAGTGATATCGCTTCAAGTCTTCCATCGCAGATACAAGGAGAGGAGATGGTCAAGAGTCTGAGCCCGGCAACGTTAGAGTCTGTTGCAGTAGGCTTAGTTATTCTACCATTGTATTTGGTAGTCGGTGGATTTGATTGGGTATCAACCATGGGCGAGCTCGGTTCTTCGTTGGATAAAGGAATGTATCTTGATGGTGTGGCAGATGTATTGCTTTACCTCGTTAGGCATGTAGCATTATATGTTGGAATAGCCAAATTTGTAGTTGACTGGGGAAATGCCGATGGCATCTTTGAGGATGATGACGAGAGAACATGAAAGTCCCTACGAGTTGTACTTATAATTTGAATTGTAAATTAGAAAGTAGTAAAGGATACCCTTCTTCATCTTTACAATCTTGGGAACCAATCCATAATATAAAGTCCCCTTCTTCGGTGTATGAATTGCACTCTAACCTGTTCTGTATATAGTTACCTAGATCTGAAGATCACTAGTGTTTTATGTAGGATTTTAGGATACCTTTCTCGTGAATTTCAAAAATGGCGCATTGTGTTTGAACGATATGCATTCGTTGTACCTATGGCAAAGGTAAGGTGGTAGCAACAGATTGTGTAGCACCTGCATCTGAAGAATCAGTTAGTGCGATTGGTTTTACTTTTGAAGTAGGTCACTCCAAGAAGTAACAGAATTAGCACCAACTTATCACATAATATATTATGAAGACACCAAATAGCAAGGTTTTGGTGAGTATACCCTCCACTCCCGATACGGTTGGTTGTACTCCGTCACCGAAGAGATATGATGAGGATTGGCATCAACAACATGATAATAACAAATCGGGCAAGGTGAAGAAGAAGAAGTTAAGAATCTCTATTGATATTAAATCAATCATCATAGGCATCATATGTATCAGTTATATGAAACTCTTTCTAGATATACGCCATACGCAAAAACAACTAAATGCTGTTGATGATATAGATTTAGATTTACCCGATATACAACAAAGTAATAATAATATATGCAAAAGCAACAATGCAATAACAATAAACGATCAGATACACGGCAAACAGACTCATCAACTATTATTCAAACGAAAACACATACCAGGTCTAAATGAACAAACTACTCTACCTGGTAAATCTTTAACTAAGCTAGTATCATTCGATGGTCGACTTCATATTGGTTACGGTGATCAGAGTGGCAATTCAGGACCTATCGATATGTATTCATATGACCCCATACACGAAAAGAAATGGTTGTATCATGGTCAAATACAAACTGAAGAAATTGGTGTCTTTAGAGTGTCATCTGATTCTAGTGTTATGTATACAGTAGAAATTGACGGCCATGGAACGGAAAGAGAAGATGAGGTATATGTTAATAAGTTACAATGTGGTAGTACTCAACGTTGGTCTACAGTTGGTGAGCCGGTTCATGCAGCTCATATTTACACACTTGATATTCATCCACCGTGCAAGAATCATGACAGTATAGATACAAATATAGAACAAAACACAATACTTGTTGGAACTGGCTCTCGTCATGGCCAGAGAGCACAAGTACTATCAAACACAGGGAATAATAGATGGACAGAAGTATTTTGGTACCCTTCTAGTGACGATCATTTCAATCGAATTTCTAATGCAATTGTTACCAATTCTATAAGTAGGAATAATACAACTGGGCCAACTATGATTATATTTGGAGTTAAGTATGGCGACTGTAAATCAGAAAAAGGAGATGAATGTGCCTTTGGTTTCATCTCATACAACTTCAAGATGAACAGCAGCGACAATTCATACATACCAATTGGTGATATTACGATTCATGTAGCCATT
>Ga0214477_101109_pt1 | contig 14820 bp, 13 predicted proteins | sample M1_20Mar14CPVII9_FD_165058 | JGI IMG/M metagenome (GOLD analysis project Ga0214477, IMG submission 165058) | Marine eukaryotic communities from Monterey Bay, California, United States - M1_20Mar14CPVII9sort6BwellC16 | ecosystem: Environmental > Aquatic > Marine > Unclassified | place: USA...
GCTGATAGTGTCCATTGGTCTTTTATATACATATACAATGGCAAAACATCAATATCTAAGAAAGAGAGTGATGCAACCCTTTGCGCTATGGCCATATGTTGTCCGACAGCCGGCTTGATTTAAAAAATCTGACCCAATCTGAGGCAAGAGAACCGCCAACAAGTGGACACAAAAGTGTGATGGAGGGCCCTAGAATCCTTCTGGTAGTGTTCATTGCCATCTATTATACATATACAATGACAAAACACCAATATCTATGGAACAGAATGACAGTATATCACTGCTTGGACACTTCTCGAGAGGTTTGTGCCTGAACAATTCTTTCATAAATTGTTGCAGTATTTTGTATATGTCTTTAAAATCATGTCAGAAGTGTTTATCACCCTTTTGTATATGTTTGAAATGAGATTTGTGTAGTATTTATGCTCTGTCATGATTGCATACACTACAAGCCAATTTGTTAGCTGTTTTTTTGAGATTTTTCACAATGAAGGCCAAACAAGTGGATCAAAAGTAGGTTAGATGGTCTTACAAAAGTGTTTTGAGTGTTTATCATCTTGTTATGTACCTATACAATGTTGATTGATTATTATATATGATCTTGTGTGATTGCACACCTCTACTACATCTCCATTCATCTGTTACGCGATGAATTTGGGCGTTTTTTGGTGTTTTCTTGTTTATTCATGATGTATTTGGACTATATTAGTCAAGTTTGTTAATATAAATCGATAATAGATGTATAGGAGATCATATTTGTCTATTGGGTCATCTCCTACATCCTAATATTGGAGGCACTACAGTGGATTTAGTGCCAAAAACTCATGTGGTGTGAAGTTTGGGGTGGCATCAAGTGTGTTCTTTCTTATTCATCGAAGCTGTCTCATCTCATAAAGTTCTTAGAATATGAAGTTTCTTATTCCGCTCACTTGAGAATCGAGTTTATCAATAGTGAGACCGATCCATTATCATCTTCTCTACTAGACTATTTTAAGTTTCAATACATGTTTAATAGATCATTCATTGTTACTACCATACTGTTTTTAGTTTGTAGGGAGAAAAATATGTGCCAGATTTGAGACAGCTCCATAATTTTTGTTCGTTTCTTTGATATTGCGTTACCAACTGAGCTAATCATCCATACCGATTTGATGTACAGAAGTTTGTTTCAATATACAAGTATGACTGTATGTCTTGTATTCAGGTTCTGCAGCTAGCACAACCTATGATCTCTTCTTTTGCAATGATTTTACTGTAGATTGATGTGTCTTAAGAAAGAGTAATCTTGTTTACTTCCTCTCACCTATTCCCTTTTCTTGAAATCTATGAGAAGATACTCCTGAGCTCACCTGGTGCATCTTTATGATCAGGTGTTGCTCCATGGCAACTTGCTACATAACCTCCAAGAGCACAAGCTTTCTCCAGTGCCCTCTCTGGTGACTCATTTTGTATGAACAGAGAACACACAAGAGCGGCTAGAAAGGAATCTCCTGCCCCCACCGTATCACTATCATTGTTTGTGGCTAGACTGTATCCTTTACTCTCATAGAAGATACTGCTGTTATCATCACCATTGCAGCACAAAAGAGCTGCTCCATCCTTTCCACGAGTTACACAAACTCTTTGCGTATTCAAATTTGTTGCTAGTTGTTCCATCCTTTGATTGAGTATAGTTCCAGTCAGTCCCTCATTTACTTCTTTACTTTCTAATCCACACCACTCTTCGAGTATTACCAACTCCTCTTCGTTTAGTTTGAGTAATGCTAATTGTTTGTTTGACTTGTTATCGTCGTTATTTGCACCCCTTGCTAGCTCCAATACTGTTTCTTTCGTATACCATGGAGCTCTAAGATTGACATCTAATACAACCGATCCTTCTCGTGCAGTGTTACGTACTGTTGATATAGTTGAGTAAGATGATGCGCCATTATCATTGCCTAATCTTGCTGCAATTGTTCCTATTATATATACTTTTGTTGCATCATCATTTTGTATAACATCTCTCAATCTATCATCTAGTTGTAACCCGTCCCATGCAGCTGGAGTATTAAACTATACAACAACATGTAAGCAGGAGTACATCTTACATCACAATATAAATATAAAGATATGATACAATAATGTAAACATATGTCTTACCTCATATGTTGCATCACCATTCTCATCTAATATTGCTGTAGCCAATCCTGTCTCCCATTTATCATGAAATTGCATATAATCTGTTCGTACCCCCTTGACATTAAATCTTCGTTTTGCCTCTCTACCTAATTGATCATCACCGACACATGTCGCAATTGCAATAGATAATGATGGATCATCTGAAGATTGAAAGAGGGAGGCAAGATGAACTGCAACGTTTGATGGTGCTCCTCCAAGATATATACCCGATGGTAGAGAATCGTATAATGCTTCTCCTACACATAATACGCTTGGTGGGGGATATGAGCCATCATCATTTATCTCCAATCTCAAAGTTAAAAGATTATTCACTAAATGAGTTTGTAGCACAAACGCATTACCAAATAAATTATTGTAACATATTACAATAAGAACTGATACTAATATTGTACAAGTGTCAAACATCACAAAGTAATAGTTAGTAATCGATAGCGGCGTTAGATATGGGGGAGGTGGTGTAGGAGATAAGAAAAAAGCAAGAGGAAGAGTACCATAGGGTACAAGAATACATATATACTTTAGATTCGACTAGTGACCCGGTTTGTATCGCCAAAATACGTGGGTTAGTCTTTAATTTGTCAACAATCGATTATGTTAAACAACAATAAAAAAAAAGGATAGGAATCATATATATACTCAAAGCACTCGCTATAAGTTGTATTTATCAAACAGAAGAGGATAACAAAGGATAAACTCAATAAGCACTGTCTCATAATTTATTAGATCGATATGACAATACCAGACAATTCTCATGCATATACGCCTGTTGCTAAGGCTGTACCAATTGACGGTGATTTAGGAGACAATCTCATCCCATCTCCAGCGGAAACAGTAAGTCCTGACGCTACAGCATATCTAGAAGTAGTATCACCTGCAACATTACCAGAAGTAAGTATAAGTTATGTTCCTATTCTTACACTTGCTTCTACAAATATTTCTAAGCAAAAACTACATATCTAACATCTTTAACAGGGGTATTCATTTGATGCAGAGACAAATGGTCATAGTTTCAAAGTAACAGTGCCTATCGGGGGAGTTGAAGAAGGACAACGATTTAGTGTTCCCTTCCCTGCTACTTCCAATAGTTTTAGTGGCCAAGCAGTCCCTCGTGCTTCTGTTCCTGTAGGCCATTGGAAGGATGGATTATGTGATTGTTGTCGTCTTGGTTGTGTCCATCCAGTGATTTGGAATGCAATGTGTTGTCCTCTAAGTGAGTTTATTATAATCAAGCCATAATGTTTGCATGCATATCTTGTGCATATAATGTATATGTGTGGGAATCCAACTAAATCTTTATTCTTTCGTATAGTACTTGTTGGCCAAGTTATGCATAGATTAAAACTTGACTGGAAGGGTAATGAAGGATCTATTGCAGAAACTGCAGGGACGTTCAGAATCATGTTCCTGGCTACAATAGTTTACGTATCAATTGATCAGTTTCTCAAATTCCTTCCATTTTTTGCCATGTTATCTGGTAGTTATAATGATGATGAAGAGTATGCAACGTTGGCATTTGTACGAGGGATTATTGGAATTGCATACTTCATCATAACAACAGTACTTGTGGCAAAAACACGTGCTCATATCCGAGGGAAGTTCAGCATTCCCGAAAAGGATTGTAGGGGCACTGGAATGGAAGATTGTATTTGCGCCTTGTTCTGCCCTTGCTGTACCCTTGCTCAAATGGCAAGACATACTGCTGATTATGAAAACTATGCTTCAAAGTGTTGCAGTGAGACTGGATTGGGTCCAAACGCGCCATCAATTGTGTGAGCTTGGAATAGAAGAGTTAGAGAGAGGGTTTGGGTCTTCCTAGGTATACTGCAAAATTGCTATAGAGAATAAAAATGTAGAATAGAGATGATGTCATGTATATCTGAGCATTTAGTATCATTTAAGGCATGATAGAATACTCAGCACATTACTTGACGGTATTTCTACACCATCTTCATCTTTCCTAGCATGAATGATTGCTAAAGATTCATCGTTCCCCTCTTGATCCTCCCAACTTGATTGAACACCGCACTTCTTTTCCATCTGCTTTGTTAATGAGTCCACATCTCCAGCTATCTCAAACTTTGATCCAAAGACAAACTTATCATTCATCCGACCAGGATTGCATATCCTACGAATTGTCTCATCTTCTTTCACACTAATCGGAGCAGACTTCATTACTACAAATGATGCTTTATCATCACCGACCTCTTTCTCAATAATGGGTAATCCAACACCACGGCAAAACTCTGCAGCTCTTTGACCATCCGCCTCTTCATCATCATACATATTCAATCGCAACAATCTTGCCAAATTAGTAGCAGGTACCTTCTCTCCTTTTCCAAAGGCATGATTATATCGACGCAGTTGTGCCAGTCGAACTAAATTGAGAGAATGCGATGTGCAGCACCGTGCCAAAATGAGGAATCTTGCATTCGAAGCCTGTGCTAATTCATTCTCTGTAGTATACGATGGTGAATATGTAGGACCTTTCTCCAGCAAGTTAAAGTATCGTTGATAATTTCCCTCTTGAGCAACACAAGCTAATTCTAATGCCCATTTCCATCGTGGATACTTGTCAACTACTCCATTTGTATTTCTCTTTTCATTATCCAATACATGTTTACAAAATGTACTAAGTAACGCACCCCATCCACTACCACTATCTTCCATCAATGAGGAGGTAATCTCGTTTGAAGTAGGCGGTGGTAATGAAGTTTCTTCAATCCTAAGTACTGCAGATGAATGTAAGAGGGCCATGTATGCCATTATCTCATCTTGTGTTTGACATTCAGTATTGTATACAGATTGTTGTTGCTGATTGCTACCTGATAATTGATACTCTTCATGGATAGTAGTGGATAGATTTAGATAACAAGTCAATGAGGTACGAAGTGATCGTGCACCAAATTTCACTTCATACTTTGATGATGGTACATCTGAGAGTAGATACGATGTCAGTATGTTATATCGTACCATCTTTGCTTGCATATCTCTTACAGTTTGTTTGGTTCGTTGTTGTTTCAATTGTTGTCTCTTGGCTGATACAGAGTTACCACTGCTCGCAGATGATGATAGAAGATTGGTCTCTTCAATATTACCAAGTAGTGTTACCAAATCCTTTTGCACAGCTCTTAATCGATCATCAATGAATGATACAGTTTCACTCAATGAAAATTGAGTATGTTGTTGTGTCTGTTTTGTTGTATCATCTCCATCTTCCTCCCAAATTGAAATCTCATTAGGATCTGTTGAAGAATTTTCATTTACAATACCTGGAGGCATTTGATTCGCAAATAAACTACCCAATAAATAATCTACAGTAGTTTGTAACTCATCTAATGTTCGTGGACATTTATCAGAAGCTTCTGATAATGCACCTCCACCAGCCGCACTTCTGCGATACTTTTTGATGACATATTGTGAATTGAAAGTAGGACGATGTCGTCTTGCAGCTGCCTTCTTTGATCCCATTGTATCATTTTCAGATGATAATGTTAACATTGCGCCACTTTTGATTGAACTAGGATTGCATTCAAATGGTGATAATTCTAAATGTTGTTGCCTATCTAAAGCCTCTGATTCACTACACATTGAGAATGGCGGGGGTAGTATATTTATTGGAGACTTTTGATTATGTACAAGTTGTTGAATGAGTGTCATCTTAGTAGGAACTTCTTCTTCTTCTTGAGCTGCAGCAGTAGGTGTGGTGGATGGTGTGATAGTAGTAACTTGTTTAACATGATTGGTTGTTGCAATGGATGGTAGTGTTTTGCTCGATACCGTTTCATTATTATCAGAGGTTGCAGAAGATTCACCAACAGTATATACTGCAGCATTTAGTGGATTCTTTTTAAATGATGGTACAAAGGTATTACTATTGTTATATGAAGTACTACCCGTTGCAGCAGCAGCCAAAGATGATCGACTAGCCAAAGGTTGATGAACTGTAATATTCGATTTGTATTCTTCGACCGACTCATCTTTCGTGGCATTTAGCCTAGCCATTAAAGAGGACATTTTAGTGCTTTAAATGCTTTTATACTAACGCTTTAAGTTATGGCGTGTTGATCCACTCTAGGTAATACCACAACTAACAATAACCAAATAAATAAGATTATGTCCTTAGGCGGTATCTTTTATTACAAAAATACTAAGAATCTGCCTTAGATGTACTCCAATCTAGTCTCTCAACAAATACATACATAGCTCTAGAGAATTCGTCTTCTTGTTTCCTCTGTACGATATGTAATCTTTGTGATACGAAAAGGATCGACTAGAAGAGTGTGACAAAAGATAACAAATGTAAGATTGTGTTCAGCAAGTTCGAGATTGCTTGGTTCCTTCAAGTATGTTTATTGTAAGTGTATTAGACGAACCTACTGATACCCTACTACTGAAAGAGTTCCTTCTCCGATAGTATATCTATATCTTCTATTAAGAAGATTAGGATCCATACATCCCTTTGTTTTCTGATTGTAGCTCATTGTAGATATTGAGGGCAATCAGTCTACTCACATCTTGTGCTCCTCCTACTCATTCTAATCTGTCTTATACCGGAGCATTGATAACCTTTCGCTCTTCGGTCGTATCTATCATGTTGAAAAAACCTACTCTTCTATCTCCAAATATTTCATCAATATCTAATATCTCACCATTCACGGCTATTAAACTTCCACCTACTAGTTGTACGTTACCGACGTATGTTCGCTCGACAGAGTAGTTGAATTCACCAATATTTGTATTCTTTTCATTATCTGATCCACTGATGAAGGTTCGTGTTAGTTTCATTGTAAATATTCTTTGGAATTCCTCCTCTTCTTTGTTGGAAGTACATAGATAAAAGTAGAGATTGTGAGATATCAAATCCATCTCATTCTATACTTTGTGCATCAATGTTCTTCTACTTACCTTGATTGAAACTTTCTGACCATGTACCCTCTGACGCAATATACCGCGGCCCATCAGTTTCTCCTAACGTTACTGTAAAGTCACCATTTAGAAAGACTTCTGTGGTTGACGTTTCAGCATCTTCTAACTCTTCTAATTGAAGATGTAATCCAGCTAATGGTTGTGAGAGTTGTTCACTTGATACCACTGCTTCATCGTCATTACCGAAGACAACGTTTGATGCATAGGCAGAAGGTGTATGTGTTGAAAATGCATCTATTTGGGTAGTAGTTGTTGCAACGATTGCTGCAATAACTATGGTAGCAATTCTGTTCATGTTGATGACTGTCGTTATTCTGTTTCCTTTTTAATGAGTAGGTAAGTTGACTCCGCTCTCTAATACAAAATACCTTATCTAAAGTTGATATACCCACGATAATTACCGAACCAGAGGACTATATGGATAGTTGTTCTTTGCTACCTATTGACACCTCTCAAAAAAGTTATGAGTGTGATCGATTTGTGATTGGCGATTGAATGAGATCTTTCGAAAGGATACCAGGTGCCAGGCATACAACATATGAATCTCAAAACCGTTGGCATGCTGCGCTTCAACTTATTACACTGCGTGTTCTGTTGTTGTTTGGCGAGAATGTATGATAAGTTGATGGTTTGATATTATATTACTCTATATAATTATTCGGCTTAACATTTAAGCAAATAATAGCATGACAATACAAACAGAGAATAAAAATGGTGGTGGTACACTAGATAAAGCAATCGCTCTACCGGTTGTTGCAACACCGGAACCAATGGAAACACAGCAGATTGCCCGTCATATGTTGCAAGTAACTGCACCATCAGCACTACCAGAAGTAAGAGATACTACTATTTATCAATTTGTTAATAATCACTTGTTTATCTAACATATCGTATGATCATCTCATCACATAGGGTTATAAGCTTGATGTGCTCGTCGATGGAAATAGTCTAACAGTCACTGTCCCTACTGGTGGTGTGAAGGAAGGTGAAGTTATGTCTGTTCCATATCCTGATGGTTGGTCATCACCTACAATTCGTTCTGCACCTATTGGGAAGTGGAAGGTAAGAAGTTGTGCATATGATAGTGATGCATGATGTTATATCTACTCTTTCTCAGCTTTCGTTCAATATATCGTCAACAGAATGGATTATGTGATTGTTTTGCACTAGGTTTATGTCACCCCTTGCTTTGGAGTTCATTCTGTTGTCCACTGAGTAAGAAGATATCTTATATTGATGATACAACTAAACGTGTTTCGTGTGAAGTGCAAATCTAATTGAAACTTTCTATACCTCTACACCTCTACATAGTTGCAATGGGCCAAGTACTCACGCGGTTACGATTAACATGGATTGGAGATGAAGGAACAATGACATCAACTAAAAACACCTTTCGAACACTCATGTGGATTACTGTTGGGTACTATACAATTCGTTGGAGTATACTTTACGCTCTTCAAGCTTATGCAGCTTCCGGAGACAATGTGAACGTTTATTATGGATTGTCTTACTCTTATGACATTGTGAGGATGATCTTTGGTCTATTCGTAATCATTCTTGTTGCAAAGGCACGTAAAAAAATACGAGCAAGGTACATCATACCCGAGGAAAGTTGCAGAGGTTGTGAGGGTAAGTGGGAGACTTGTTTCTTTCTTTCATCATGACGTTTACAAATATCTCACACTTTCCCATCTCCAGATTGTTGTTGTTCATTTTGGTGTACATGTTGTACTTTGTCTCAGATATCACGTCATACAGCAGATTATGAAACCTATCCAGCCATGTGTTGCTCCGAAACAGGTCTTGTGTCTAATGCACCTGCTATTGCTTATGCGAGTAGAGGTAATACTTCTGAAACATTGTTGGCGTCCGGAGATGGAGTTGTGTAATCTTATTTGTAGATGATTCAAGAGCTTGTACGTTTATTGATAAAAAGAATGTAATGAATGTATTTTACTGTCTGCACTTCCCTTTCCTCATAGGTACTCTATATTGATGCATGGATCATCCACTTACGATTTTCTCTTTGCTGCTTGACTCAACTATCTCTTCTCTTGTTTGCCTCTTCGACCTGATCCTTACCAGTGTCCTTTGACTGTTTCCCCTGTCTTCGCTGTGCCGATGACTGCTTCGGCGGTAGACAAAGATACTCGCTACTCCTATGATTCACGTCGAGATTGGTACCAATAAAACCATCTTTCTTCTCTTTTTGCAAGGTGAAAATACACAGATCGGTAGCCTCTTGCTCGGCCTTGATCAATTGACTCAATACTACCTGCTCAGGCAGCATGATGGCATTCGCTGCTTTCATGGCAACTGCAAGATTCCTTTTGCGAGTATCTTCCATCTCTGTTACCCCATTTCTTTTCGCTTTCAACAGATTGTAAAACTCGGCTTTGTGCCTATTGATTGCATTCGCTACTAATTGCATACCACATTGCAACATCATACTACTATGTTGCAAAGTATTGCAAGAAATCAGACCCTCTTGAGCATATGGCTGCGAGACTCTATCAATATACTGCGGTTGTGTTTGTTGATACTGTGGCTGCATACTGCACTGTTGTTGCTTTGGATTTGACGACTGCGACATTTGCAACTGTTGCATGTTGGCATTGAACTCTTTTTGAGTAAATCCATCTCGACTGTATAAACCTCGTTTACTTACTTGAACCGTCTTCCCATCTACTGGACATGTCTCATCAGAAACTTTATGATCCGTAGCAGGAACTTCATCTTCTTCAACTTCTCCAGAAGAAGCAATATCTTCACTTGACTTGAGTTTCTCACTCTTGTTCTTTTTGTTGTTCTCTGATATGTTCACATCTTGATCTTTTACAGCCAAGTCCTCTGCTTGCTTCTCAGCTTGGTACTGAGGTGATAAGTACTTGGATACACGGACAGGAGAAACAGTCTTCTTGATTTTCTTACTCTTGTTCTTTTTGTTATGTTCTGATACATTCATATCTTTATCTTTGTCTTCTGCATAGAAGTTAGCCCTCTGTCTCTTTCTACCTCGAAGTCCATCCCTTATAATTTGATTTCTATGAATGCACTCCTTCTTCCCATTACTCAACCATTGTACCCATACCATATCATCATCGGTATCATCACTAGCACTATCTTCTACTTGCAAGATATATACTGGATGTTCTCCACCATCACGTACCCATATGACTTCATCACTTACTCGTTTAAGATTCAAAGGTATATCACCATTGATTTTCCTCTTCTTCTTTTGGTTAGTAATATCTATACGCCAATCAATATCCAGACCATTTTGTTCCAAGAACCGACGTGATGCATAATGTGTTGTTGGCATTGCGTATTTTCCCTTGCTGTATTGAATTGATAGGGTATTTACCACACTGCCATCATTGCTCCACATAAAATTATGAGAGTGTGAGGATACCAGATGGCAAAAGTTCATGTAATAGTTATATCCTGGGTTCAATTATCATAATATCACCACCTCGCCTCTATGTCAAAAGATTAGTAATAAGGGGTATGAAGATTGAAGCAGCAGAGGCCTCCTAGATTATATCTCCCCAATCATGATTGACTTTTCTATCTCTAAAATTAAATGTTCATTGAGTACTGACAATACAACACTCTCCCCTTGCTCAAATAACCTTCTATAACCTCTTTTAAGTTACAGCACCTAAAATACATCCAACCGGGAGAGTAGACACATCTCTCCCTTTTCATATTAGCATAGAGGACACATATCCATTCTATACCTTTAACTTAACCTTCCTCAACTCCTTCTGTCTCTCGCTCCTCCTCGGCTGCCTTCCTATTTTCCTCTTCCTGCATCCTTTCCATTCGTTCCCTATCCTCCTTTACTTCTGGTGCCGCAACTTCCAATGCTTTTAATACCAAATCACATTGATTGGATAGTGTTGCACAAGACTCCTTCAATGCCTCAATTGCAGTTAAGGGCCCTCTATCATCATTATCATCTACCATTTCATCATCATTATTACTCTTTTTTAATGCATGTTCATTACTTTGAACTCTAATATGAACAGCTGGTTCAGAGGGATGCGGTACACAATACCCCGCGAAATCTATCCTTGCATCATTTATCAACACATGACGTAACGCATTTCCTATTGTATGATCTTCATTTCCTAGTACAAATGTTCGAGATGTAGGCGGACCTGTACCACGTATTTCAAATTCCTTATCTGCTCGTTTAATTTTAACTTCGTTCACAGACATTGTTGTTGATCTATATTATTTGTGTTTTGTATAATTTGTGATTGTATGTTGATATTTGTGTCTGTGTTGCAACTGATGTATATTTATACGACGACTATTACACAGACGCCAAAGTGATTATTTAGTCAGTGTTTACCTTTTTTAAGTATAATATAGTATGTTATACTCTTACCGACTAGGTGATGTACGAACCACCTGATGTTTGATGTCTCTTCTAAAATGATGTGAAGATACCTCAAAAGATACGATATGTATAAAGCCGCCACAGCATTGCTTTCGTCGTCGAGTACAGAGTTATTACTAGTAGTAGGTTTTCAAACACTGTTATGTATAATTATTAGCTTCAGAGCTGTCGATTAGTAGTCTAGCAACTCGCAAAGAGATTTGTGGCGTACGAGTATTTACTGTTTAGAATTTATTCCCATGCATAAAACTCCTCAACTCTTTGACCACATACTTAATCTCCTCATTGCATTGACAACAACTCATTCATTATATTAATATACGGCTATCACATATCACAATTGTGCTACCATCATCTTCGTGTGTGCCAAGCTACAATCCAGCCGCCAATCAAAACAATTTCCCTGTTAACAATGGGACAAGTAATCTCTCTACCATTCAAGTTGGCATCTACAACATTGACATTCTACAGAGGATTCTTTCACTATCTCTTGGGATCGGGTCGTAACTCACCATATCTACCACCATCTCATCCCGATAGTACAGTACCAGCATACCTATGTCTCCCGAAATCAACAAGTAGTAATGATGTAGCACAAACTACTACATGTATAAGTTCTTCATCATGGACAATACCATCATTCACATCAACACCATTATTCTATCAACATGCACGTATGCATCTATATACTTTAGCATCAGCATTCTACCTATATCATAAACCACATTATCGTAAACCAAGTTACAAGGAAGATATTGTTGATAACTTTGCAAATGTAGCAATCCCAGGAACTGGCTTACCATTAAGTCTCTTTGTGTGGAATAAACCACTAGCACTTGGATTAGTATGCACGGCATCACCTATTGTTAGTGCCATTGCTTCATTCTATTTATGGTTCAAAACACGTGGCAAATCGAGTATATCTGAAGAGTATGCTATACGATTACTAGCACCGGATGATTGGTTTAGTTATTGGAGATTGAATTGTCGTGTGGCCGGTATGCATTCATTATTGAACAATAATCCAAGCGGGTATGACATGGAGAATAAGTGGACATTCTTGGAAGAGGGTGCCAAACGAGGTGTACCTGTCAGTCCATACTTAGATACACCTGCCATTGTTGTGAAACATCGTAATGAAGAGGGTGGATTAGGTATTTACTTTTACAAGAATGCTACCGATGGAGGAGATTGGATCATTCAGGAGAGGATATCAAATGGTGATTGGGTGAATAAACATTTGCCTAGTAATGCCCCGTTGAGTACATTCCGTGTTATTACTCAATCAAGAGGCGCTATTGATATTACAAAGGAATGTAAAGTGGAAGACGTTACTGCTTTGAGTTGTGTATTCCGTGCAGGACGGAAGGAGGCAGAGACTGATCATAGTGCCATCATGTTTGATGTAGATGTCAAGACTGGTAAAGTGTTAGGAGGAACAAGTAGTGCACATTGGTATAGACTTGGATTGTTTGAATGGTTACGCTGTCAGTGGAGAAGTACAGATCATGCCATTACACATCATCCTGATGGTAACATTCCTGTGGCTGGCTCGGTTGTTCCCGATATTCGTGAGATGCTTCACTTGGTTGAATCTTCACATCAAAAACTATGCCCAGATGTACCACTCGTCGGTTGGGATGTTGTATTGAGTGCGGATAAGAAGCTACCAGTTTGTTTGTTGGAGGTGAACTTATCATGTAACTTCTTCAGGGGATCATTTGATAGAAAGGTTTATCTGGACTTTCTTGAAGATATGGTTACAAAAATGCAATCCCAAAGACTATCAGCAGACAAAGAAGGGAAGAAGTTCAAGTAGAGACGAGGAGGAAGGAGGATATGGTAATGGTAAGGATAAGGTTGAAAGTTCATATCTACACTTCTACTAGCTAGTCTAAGTATAGAAGTATAGAAGCTGTTGTAACAATTTTATGTAATACATTCTTCGCTTCTCTAGACTAAAAGAGTTCTTCTTAGCAGTGGTTGTTGTTTGGTGGGCTCTCTTAGGCATCAGCAGCTTGCCGAGTTAGGGTACCGTACCCTAACCCTCCAAAGGAAGGATACCCAATGTATAGAGTTTTCATTTTCATGTGTGCATGAAAACTGTGTATTTGCTTCCATTGTTAAATCGATTTGACGGCTTACAATATCAATAATCAATACCACTGCATTATTATTACCTAGAATATAGTTCACTAATATCACAAGATGGCTGCATCATTAGCTCGGTTAGCCAAGACTATGCCTATGCCCATATTCGGGTGCGTATTTTCTATGACTGTTTGACTAATGACTATTGTTAGTTTGTTGTGTTATTGCAAATCATTTGGATGTGTTTGGCAATTCGTTGTATTTTACTCTGTGCAGAACATGTTTGTATTCTAACAGAGATATGTTTGCTAATGTGTTGGTTATTATAATAGGACGCTAGGAACAGCCACAGCATTCGGTATGTCAAAAGCAAAAATATTACCTCGATTTGCAGGATGGTCAGTTCCATTAGCAATTGGCGGCCTATGGTTCGTATGGCCAGCAGTTGATGATAATTGGAAGATTGAAATGGGTTTCAAGGCAGATCCAGAAGCCGCTGCCAAGGCTGCCGCCGCAGCAGAAGAGGCCGCTAAAGCAAAGAAGGTTGAATTACCACCAGAGGCTATTGCCAAAGTTGAAGATGCATACAAGTCCGAAGAACATGTAGAAACTGAAGATGATAAAATGTTAGCAAAGGCTGCTAGTAGTGGTGAATATAATGAATTAGAAACAAAGTGGGATGAATTTATTGTCAAGAGTACGAAACCTGGAGAGGATGATGATGATGATGACGACGATGATGATGGTACGTATTTTATATAATTGGTTTTATGTTTGTTGTATCTATTCTGACATTATTGTGTTCATCAATATTTTGGTGTGATGGTAATCAATTGCAGATGATGATGAGGATGACGAAGAGGAGGAAGAAGAGGATGACGATGAATAATTATGGCCTAAAATATAATGGAGAGTGATAAAAGAAGGAGGCATGATTAATCAAGTGCAGAGACACGAAAAAAAAAACCAAACAAAGCAATGGAAATGGGGAGATCAATAGTTACATCTACAAAATAAAGGAGTGTGGATGATAAGGGAAACATACCATAACACAAGGTCGAATGTTACCAAGGAGTGTATTAATATAATGATGCACCATCCAAAAGAAGAATTCTGGACAATACAATACACTGCCGTTTGTTTCTGTTACACTATCTTTATCTTAAATGGTATTGGATCGACAAAGTTGGTTATCACAGGAACATTATGCTCCAATA
>Ga0214477_101111_pt1 | contig 14801 bp, 5 predicted proteins | sample M1_20Mar14CPVII9_FD_165058 | JGI IMG/M metagenome (GOLD analysis project Ga0214477, IMG submission 165058) | Marine eukaryotic communities from Monterey Bay, California, United States - M1_20Mar14CPVII9sort6BwellC16 | ecosystem: Environmental > Aquatic > Marine > Unclassified | place: USA...
TCAGATACAATAAAGTTACAACTATACGGCTACTACAAGGTTGCAACCACTCCCTCTACTAACAACTCTCAAGGAGAAGAAGAGAAAATACCATCAATATTCAATGTAGTAGGCCGTGCGAAGTATAATGCTATCCAAACTGCCAAACAACATTGTACTACCCTCTCTTCCACCACACTCTCTTCTACCAACAATGGTGATAAAGATGAGATTATAATTGATAAATATATGGCGATGAAATGTTATTTGGAGGTGGCTGCCAGTTGCTACAACAACAGCGAAGGAGATGGAGAAAATGAAGTAGAAGATGAAGAAAATAACGTTGCTAAAGTTTGTTACGAATTGTACAATGAAATGATTAACAAGCTTGACAATAATTGTGATAAGAAGGGTGAGACTACAGACAAAAGTTCATCAACAGATAATACCAAGAAGGTGCCATTTATTGAAACAACTCATCAGAAAACAGCAACAAATTATAGCCAACAACCTCCTACCACACACACATCAAACTTACTACAAAATCTCAAACTATCATACCGTTTACCAATCCAATCATTAATACCACGTGGACAAATAGATATAACATTCTATGATTTATTTATTACATTATTAAAATGTATAATTTGTATTATATACAATATATTATCAATCAATAGTATATTGGGTGGTATATTTGGTAGTGGTAGGTTTAATCCTATTGGGTGGAGTAGATGGTATGAAACTAGGATTGGTAAACGTTGGCTGACTTTAATTAGTGAAGACTCTTCAATGAGTGACGCTACTTCTTCAGTTCAACAGCAACCAGTAGTAATCACAGGATTATCAATAAGATCACTCTTAGATTTATATCTATTGTCAAAATCCTATCCAAACGGTTCTGAAGTTATTATTGCACCATCGGTTAGTATACCAGGCATGGTTGAAATTATGAAATATCATGGTATAAAATTAGTTACTGTTGATTTACTCTCCGAGTCAGGAGCAGCTACAGAAGGTGAAGTTGAAGAAAGAGTAGAAGGTGAGGTAGAAGATAATGGCAAGAAGTTGGAAGAGACAAGATGGGGTATAAACATAACACAACTTGAAAAATCAATAACAAAACAAACAGTGGCTATATTAATAGTACATCCATTTGGTACAATTATTAGTGATTCCAATATAATGAAAGAGATACGTGACATTGTTAATGATATTAATAATAGCAATGAAGTAGAGAGAGATATTGAAATTTGGGAAGATTGTGCACAGTGTTATGGTATGTCCTCACCACCAGAAGGTGAAGAAGGAAGAAGAAGAGGGAAAAGAGGTTTGTACACGGGTAGTGTATATGCAAACATATCCTTCTTTTCATTTGGTACAATTAAAACATCGACTGCGTTGGGTGGTGGATTGGCTATACTTCGTACTGTACCTCCTTCTACTCCATCCACAACTAGCAATAATGGCAAGATCAGTACAACAATAAAAGAAAAGAGTATACAAGATACAATCCAATCAATGAAACGTATACAAGATACAATGTATAAACAACAATCACATACATCCTACATACTAAAAGTTATCAAATGTATGTTATTACATGTCATATCTAAATCTCATTTGTCATGTGGATTGATCAAGTATCTAATTGAGAAGATTGGATTCGATTATGATATGGTAGTTGTTTCATTACTACGTGGCTTTAAGGTTTCTTCTTCTTCAGATACTAATAATAATGGCAGTAATCTAGGAGGAGGAAGGAATGAGTTAATACAACAAATTAGACATAGACCATGTATGGCATTACTTTCTTTATTATATACTCGATTGGTAAACTCTGATAAGACACAGAAACATGTTCATCAAAGACTTCAACAATATCAATCATTTGCAAAACGTCTACTAAAGAATGAGAATGTATCTCACAATAACATTTCACTATTGAAGAATACAAATGGTGAAGAAAACATGTTTGGTTGGGTATTTCCAATACTTGTAAATTCACAACAGCATACAAGTAAACTATTATTAAAGTATGGATATGATGTCCCATGTGGTATGACACAATTACAACCTGTTGTCACAACACAAGGGGAGGACGGTGTAAACAATTGTCCAAGAGTACGAAATGTATTTGATCACATCTTGTATTTACCAGTTAGTAATTTGAATTCAGCGATTGATCAACAGAGATTGATTGATGCTTTGGTACATGTGACATCATCATCACCAACAATAGCAGCAGAAGAAGTAACGAGTCACGATGTTCGGCTCACACCAACGAGACAACAACGGCCACTAGTACTAAGGAAGGGAGTTATCATTTCCTTGGGTATATTTGAATGGTACTTTTCAATCCGTTTCATGCCATTTCGGAGTATTCTCCGATTGGCGGTCCTAATTGGTCCATGGATTGGCAGTGTATTTGTCATGACTCTACTCTTGCTACTCGTATTGTGTCATTACATGGGCCCCATCTACTTGGAATCTTCAAACACATTTGCGAAGTATTGCGGTATGATCTTCAAGTCGCCGTTTGAGAGAAGTCATGAAAGTCAAGAAGGACTGAACAAGGATTATGGTCAATCCACAACAGTCTTGGAGTTGGATTCCACAAAGATACCGACTGTACCACCACCACCCTCAGGGAGTAATATCAATGATGAACCACATCTCGCCTTACTGACGGGAGCAACGGGCTTCATTGGATCACTCCTCCTTCGTGAATTGTTGCTACATCGACAATCACTTTCAATATCTGGTGGAGTTATTGTAATTGTTAGATCCAAGAGAGGAAAATCGGCTCGTGAAAGAATCGATCATCTACTATCACAAGACATGTTTGATTTCCTATCCCAAAGTGAAAAACAGTCACTCGTTCATGTTATGGAAGGCAATGTCACCCTGCCCAATTGTGGTATGCAAAGTGATGAAATCAAATCATTATATCAAAAGAATATATCACATGTCTTCCATTGTGCCGCGGCTGTTAGTTTCTCTCAATCACTTGAAGATGCGGCAGTGTCAAATATTACATCCTCATTACAATTACAAAGTATGACAAAGCAACTACAGAGGAATAATGCCAAGTTTGTATACCTCAGTACTGCATTTGTCCATGGTGGAAAGACGGGGACGCAGACTGAGCCGCTACCGGAGGAAGCCTTTTCATTGCATCCTTATGATCCATTAGAGCTATACAAATCCATGCTTGGGACACAGTCATATGCCTCGGTGGCAATGAATGAACTGGGCTTTCCAAATACATATACTTTCTCAAAGTGTATTTGTGAACAACTATTGCTGCAACAGGCGAGTGAAGAAGTTGAAACAATCATCATTAGACCAAGCATTGTTGGACCATCTGTTAAAGAACCATGTGAAGGATGGGCTGGAGAAAAGCCATCGACTATTGTGGCAGCGGCCTGTTTGTATCTCAAGTTTCCATATAACATGTGGTGCTTTGGGAAAGAATTAGTTCCTTTCGTCCCGGTCGATGTCGTGTGTAGATTTGTTATATCCAAATCATTCAGAAGTGATGAATGCCAACAAGCTGAGTTGAGCGACTATTATGTAGATGGAGGGTCGGAAGATGAAAAGAAGGACATGTCACCACGTGATATACGTGAAGACTTGGACAAGAGTTTGCCACGAAGTGCAATAGCAACTGTGGCATGGGATGCTTCTTCTCCGGCCAGTTCATCCTTCTCATGGCTCGCGTATGCCTTTTCTATCACACATCTTGGAATAGTTTGTGGACATGTCACGCGTGTTGTGGCATATGCTGGTTTACTACTCTCAACACGACTATTTCCATGGCTCAACTTTCGACTAGCTACCTTCCAACGTCTTCATTCGATATTCATCAGAGCACCACTCGATACATTGATTGACGTATTTGGCCAGTTCCCAGTAAAACCAAGGATGCTGCGTGATCTCAAGGCATTGAGTCCTATTATAGATTTGCCCATGTTGTTCTTCCCCTTTGCTAACCAGAGCTATTACTTCAAGAGTGATCTCATTGCTCCCGTCGACTTCAACGGAGAGAGGTACATGTTCAGTTGTGCAGTTGCAGCACATGGATTCATTCAAATGCTTGAAAAGCAAAGGAATAGGAAGAAGAGAGTGTCTAGGCAACTCAACCACACCAACTTGAGAGAATACAACAATGAAATGATTGGCACAAGGACTCTTCCTCCTAGTACCTCAATTGTAGTTGCAGGTTCTAGTCATGTTAAGCCGGCATCTGACCTGTGGTGGGCCCTCACTCAACCAAAGGGTAACTTGACAATTCGATTTGCTGGTTGGATTCTTGCAAAGATCTTTCGCTACACCTCAACAGAGATAGAGATCGATATTGATTCTTTCGAGACACTCTCCAGAGCTCTGTCAAGTTCGTCAAAGTCTTCTGCAAAACCTCACGTCATTCTAGCCCCGACACATCGATCATTCTATGACTTTCTCATTATCAGTTATATTTGCTTCTCGCTACCCGAATTAAATCTTGAGATTCCTCATATAGCGGCCGCTTCTGACTTCTCAAGTATACCAATTATTGGATGGCTTGCCAAGAGATCGTATGCTTTCTTTTTAAAGAGGGATGGAACTAAGAAGGATTATCATTTGAAACAAAGTATAGAAAGGATAACACGGGGCAAAGAGAAGTCTGCTTGTATCGAAGTTTTCATCGAAGGGAAACGTAGTAGGGATCGAACATTTGTCAAGCCCAAGACTGGATTATTGCGGTGTCTTGCCGAAGACACTGGTAACGAGTACATTATTCTTCCATTGACAATCAATTATGAAAGTGTTCCTGATGGAGAAGCGTTGGTGAAGGAGGCTAATCATGGTCGGAGGGAGAAGATGAGTCTACTCAAGCTTGTGAATTGGATATACAAGGTCTTTACTGGACATGTCAATATTGGGAGAGTGTTCATCTCAGCGTCAAACGCATTTGCTATGCCAAAAAACAAAGACAAGAATATCGACGAGTTGGCGTATACAATCCAATCTCATCAACAAAGTAGGGTCATGGTTTCAAATTGCCACATCAAAGCAGCTTCAATTGCCCTTAATGTATCAGAGGAGGTAGTTATTGAAGCTATTTTAGAGTTGGGATGTATCATTTGGCCCGGAGGAACACAACAAAACAAGTCAATTCAAGAACAAGACACCAATCAAGACTTGTTGTGGACGGTTATGCTACAGTTTGGGCATCTGTTTGGACCATATCTGATTATCTCTCATCCAATGTGGTCTTTGTGGCTATGCCCTTCCAATAAACGTTTAGATTCGAAGGTTAGCTCCAATAGAGCTGTGAATATACTCCTGGCCAAGCTGATTCAGTGCTTTGAACGTGCAGATGAAGTAGTCGAGGAAGTAATACTCTCTCTTCAATCAAAAGGATTTCACGCTCCAGATGAAAAGCATATTACCCAGTACGTTCCTATCGATTCTAGTGTCCCCTTGTTCGTGATGCAAGTTGCCGTAAAGCACCAGTTGACTGTATCAAACATGTTGAAGTCAAACTTGTATCAACATCACTTCAACAAGAACAACTCAAGCAGTATTTCGCCATTGTTTCCATCGTGTATTCCCGGCAATGTACATCAAGATAATCCCGATGCAGAATCATTTGGAGCGTGGGGTTACCAAGACTCGTACTTCGTTTTGAATGTGAAGCCTGATGGATCGAAGCAAGTCACAATGAAAGGATCAAGGTACAACTTGAGTGGCAAGCCATTGTCCAAGCTGGCTAGTTTCGTTGAGGAAGAACTCAATGTTGTCATTGATCCCAATGGTCTTACCTTTCCACTAGCATGTGACAATAATTTGAGAAACATACCAAACTGCAATCTTAATGCAGACAATCTTTCTGATATTGTCACTATACTTGGAGATGATAAAAGCAGAGTATCGACCAAGGTGGTTGACCGTGCTCGTCGTGGAACTGGGCATACACAGGAGGACATGTACGAACTACGAACAGGTCTTCTTCATTTCCGTGTTCCCGATGTAGTAGTTTGGCCCAAAGACGAGGTAGAAGTTCAGGCTTTGGTTTCACTTGCCTTCAAGAACAATTGGTGTCTCATTCCATTCGGAGGAGGTACCAATGTTACACACTCGACTCACTGTCCCAAGAGAGACGTTGATCCAAGGCCAATGATCTCAGTGGATATGAAGTTGATGTGTCGTGTTCTTTGGGTGAATGAAGAAGATGGCTTGATCCATGTTGAGGCTGGTATCACAGGCATTGAGTTGATTCAAAGTATGGAAAAGCTCGGCTTCACAATTGGGCATGAACCAGATAGCTATGAGTTTAGTACTTTAGGAGGATGGATTGCAACTAAAGCCAGTGGAATGAAGCAAAATAAGTACGGCAATATTGAGGATATCGTACGAGAGGTCAGTGTGGTTGGTGCAACAGGAACAATGTCAAACAAGCATAGTACAGACAAGTCTTGCGTTGGAAGGTCATCTACAGGAGTTGATCTAACATCAATCATGCTTGGGTCTGAAGGATGTTTTGGTATCATCACCAGTGCTGTCCTTAAGATATGGCCTCTTGCTGAATCAACATCTCATGAGAGTGTCTTACTTCCAAACTTTGATGTTGGCATGAGATATGTCAAAGAGCTGTCAAAGATGCGAGGTATGAAACCTGCAAGTGTCAGACTCCTTGATAATGAGCAGTTCCGTCTTGGCCAGGCACTTAAGCCAGACACATCAAGATATCAAACAGTCCGTAACATCATATCCAAGAAAATTGGATATTATCTAGGAGACTTTACAGAAAAGTCTGTAGTTTGTGCTACCATTACTTTCGAGGGATCTCTCCAAGAAGTAAACTTACAGAAGAAGTATATTCGTGAGGCAGCTTCTTCTCATGGAGGCATACTAGCTGGATCGAAAGTTGGCAAGGCAGGGTATGATCTTACTTTTGCCATTGCCTACCTCCGGGACTTTGCATTGAACTATAACATTCTGGGTGAGAGTTTTGAGACATTCGTTCCTTGGTCAAAGCTAACACAGGTTATTCAAGCTACCAAACATAGAATATATGCTGAACATAAGTGCCGTGCACTTCCGGGTGTACCATTTGTATGTAGTCGAATCACCCAGCTTTATGATGATGGTGCATGTGTCTACTTTTACTTTTGCATGCAAATTAGTGGCATTACAAACCCAAGTACTGTCTTTTCGGATATTGAACAAGCAGCTCGTCAAGAAATTTTAAACAATGGAGGATCACTCAGTCATCATCATGGCTTGGGTAAACTACGATCATCATTTGTTGATCAAATATATACACAAGGTTATCTAGATACACTTTTTGCAATGAAGAAAGCGATTGACCCAGGAAATATATTTGGGGCTAGGAATGGTGTATTCTCAAAACTTAAAGGCTAATCAAACTAATTCATAAATGGTGATGATTCTTAACAACAATCATCAATCGTCATCATTAAATATATAAAAGTAGATTCGGTACTCTAAAATCATTTTATGATGGAATTGTTCCCCGTTTGATTGAAACCAGCTGATCTCCTTGTCTATACAATGATACTACCCAGCAGTACGGACCTATTAATCCACTTTTCATTACACCTAGCCTCCGTCCGTTCTTGTAAACAGATAATGTACCCTCATCTAAATCTAGTAGCATTCCTACTTCATCACCAGAGGACATACTTTCCATTCCCTCCCAGGCAATATCCGGCACATCTTCAGTCGAATCACCCCAATCGCTTATGCAGCACACTCCATCATATGAGAAGTAGAAGCAACAATGAACCTTGTTATTATCATCATCATGTTTTCGAGAGAAATGGTTGAAGAAGTTACTCTCAAAGGGAGCTCCACTTGTATTTTGATTTGCCTGTCCGGGTCTCATCACCCCCACAAAGGAATGACCTATATGGGAGGCTAATTTAAATGATGCATAATGCTTTCCTGCCCTCAGTATATTGTTGCTCAATGCAGTTCTCCATTCAGACCTGAACCTACTATTATTCCAGCTTCTGGGATTCCGGGTACTAACACATGACGTACATCCTTCATAAATGTACTCAGCTCCGACAAGCTGATCAAAACGAAGAGGTTCCCTCTCAGTCGAAGATAGTGATAATCCGCTAATGAACTTTCTCCATCATAATGTGGTAATGCAGCTAATTGTTCCTCTGTTGCAATCTCATGCACTAATATATGTGCAGACTTCTTAATGACAGATTGTTTATCAACATCAGATATACCAAACCCCTTACATGTAATAGCTAAATTGAGTACATCGATTGAAGGAAGATATGATATAATCTTTGACAATGTATCGCTATTAAAAAGTACAGCCTCTTTAGATGATGTCATAGGTAGTCTTCTATTTTTGTGTGTGTTGAAAATCAATTGATCTTTGTTGAAAATGTTACTATGTCTTGTACTAACCACTACTACCACAACTACAATCAAAGAGCTTTTAATTACTTTCTTCTAGAGTAATAAAATGTCAGCACCCGATGTTGCACCTCTCGTCTCCTCAAACTCAATAATGTACTCAGTACTTGCAAATTATGAAACTTCTTATGAGATTCTGAATCTTGAAACTTCTTGTTAATCATCTTCATTTTCATTTACTTCGATCGATATCAGCAGAGTTGCTGTGGACCCATATATCAATATTCATATCACTCAATAAGTACACATATCCTAGGCAAAATATTTTAATATTTCTTTTCTTGGGAGCGCAAGAGCAAGGTCCATAACACACTAAAATAGGTATACTCAATATTTATCTTCGTTGCATTCGATCGATATCGGCAGAGTTCTTCATACACCACGGATAGACATACACGATATCATAGTATAGTATAAATCAATCATATCGACAGCTAAATATAATCATCAACGCAATACCTACATAACACAAAATGGTATTCAAAAAACTAACAGATCTAACATCCCGAGCAACCAATACACTCATTCATGGTACTGAAACTGCCGGAAAGATACATCAATTGGAATCAATGGGATTTGACGCACAGCGTGCAAAGCATGCATTAAATGCAACTAACGGTAATGTTGAACGAGCTGCCGAGTTGTTATTACTGGGTGGTAATGATGATAATGATGTGGTTATGCACGATGCTACAACAGCTCGCCGAGCAGCCGTTTCCAACACCACAGTGGAGGGTACAAACGTGAGGGCACATAATGATGATCAAATGAAACGTGCTATACAAGAAAGTTTAGCAGTAAATCAATTGGAGCAAACTAAAAAAGTGAAAGATGCAGAAATGAAAAGTTTTTGTGATATGGAGAAGAAGAAGGCTATGAATAAGAAGAAGGAAAAGAAGACGACAGAGGTTATTGATTTGATATCCGATACTGATGAAGAATCGGGAGATACGAAGCCTAGTTCAAAGAAGAAGAAGGAGAACAAGGTACCCCGACCTGCTGCTACAACACAGAAGAAACAACCGAAATCAGCCGCTGCGATCAATGCCGGGAAAGCTGCCACATCACGTTTCAACAATAATAATACAACAACTAAAACACCATTCAATACCAATGTCAACAATCATAAGACAAAGACTACATCGTTAGATCATACACATCCAAATCTCAAAATACCAACAAAGATGTCCAACAAATCCAAGGAAGAGCAAATTATGAGATGTGCAAATCGTGTTAAGTCACATGTAATGGCGGTTGATACATTATTGCGTGTATTGACATCTGTTAAAACGCATCCTGATAACGGCAAGTTTCGTGTAATCGATCGCACTAATGTGAACTATGTAAAGTATGTAAGAGATGCCCCAGGTGCCGAGGATTTATTACATGCCATGAACTACCATAGCATGCTACCAGGTGCAAATGAATTACGATTAGAGAGACATCGTGTTGATGATATATTATTATACTTGGGTATATCCTCATTAGAACAGATGAAACTAACGAATGAATATATCGAGAATAAGAAACAACTTGCATTTCATAAAGAAATGGCACGGATTGGTAAGATGAACGGTAGTATCATGTCATCAATGTCAGAATATGAAACTAATGTTCGGTTAGAGTACATGAGCAAGTCTCCAACGGAGCCACCTATTGGACGAGGAGCCATAATGTCAATATATTTAGGTAATGAGAATGAAAAGATACAAGGTGGGTATGTTACACGTCGATTTGATGGTGATGATATATTGAACGATGTACTAAACTGGTTAGGTGGATGTTATGGTAATGAAATATTAGATAAGATGGGTCGTAATGGTGGTAATAATGCGAAGAGAGAATGGTGTTTGTGTGATTTAAATCGTTACCCTATGTTACCATTGGATATTGAGAAGCATGGTAAAAAGACATTACAGTTCCTTGGACTATTCCCAAGTGGTAAATTGGGTGTTAGATTGAGTAGTGATGACTGGAGAGATAGAGAAGAGGATGCTTTGGAGTTTGATATTCATGGCAGTGCCAGAGGACTGGGAGCTGCTAGCCGTTCCATGTTACATTAAGAGTCTAGCAGTGTAGTTCATTGTAAATATGTAAAGACCTGCTCCTAGACTACACATATCCCCGATTGATATCTTTCTCAAAGAGCTAACAAAGATAGATGTATCATAGGGGCAGTAAAGAGGGCAGTAGTTAGATCAAAATCTTGCACAACTTTGATTGTGATAATAACATCTGTAGAGCAGCCACCTCCTTTGCTTTATCTGCAATCTAATTTGATATTGAATCAATAGTATATCTAGAACATTTATTATATGATAGGGAGCTACAATAGATCGAGCAGCCGCACTTTCAGTTTGAATCATATCTTATTTTATTGCAAAGAATCAGTAATATGTCAACAATCAAACAATATACAATCACCCTACTAATCCTCTTATCAAGTATCATAAACATTACAATAATCCATGCTCAAGCTGACTTACCAGAATCAGTAGTACAACAAATCAAATCAGATACACCACAGGTACTATTAGTTCAAACAACAAATGACGGTATAGAGTCAAACATCATCGAAGCACCATGCGGCATTGAGACTTACTATGATACATCAGCGTTAGTATTAGAAGTTAAAAAGACTATCGATCCAGATGCTACCTATATCGGTGCCGCGAAAGGTGAGGTTATTAATATATGCAATACTGTGGAATTTACTACATATGAAAAGGATTGGATTGAAGAGGAATGTGATGCCAAGAAAGAAACAGGCAGAAGAGATGAAGGATGGTGCGGATATGTCTATTTAACACCTAGTATGGATACATCTGATCCATACAAGCCATCCGCTGGATATAGAAGTTTTGAAGAGGAAGATGTTAGTGTTTGTGAACAGGCAAAGGCTGCTGCAGCTTGTGATAGTAGTGGCGGCGGTGACAGTGGAAGTAATGAATCAACCGAGAGTTCAAACAATGGTAGTGAAAGGAAGATTCAATTCGGTTCTATTACAGTTGCTCTTTCTATGCTTGTATTATTTGGTATTTGATATATGTTAGAAAGATACAGTGTACAATAGAACAATTAGAGAAAAGGTTTAGTGGAAGAAGTGTTAACGATGTGTGAGAGAACAGTGAGATTAAACGCCACAAAGCATTAGTATTAGACTTGTCATATTACTTTGAATCTATTATGTTATTTATTAGTGGGTACCTTCATTCTATACTTCTCTGCAACTGAAGTGTGAGGAAGACCCGGACACGGCACACCGTCATTGTCGCGATCCAATTTGGCAACATCGCCATAGTAGGGAAAGTATGTCTCATACCATTTCAGTGATTCCTCATAATTATCGAAATCTGAACAACCCTTGATATCTCCTGGATTTGTTGGTGGTTTTGCTGGCATCCTCTCCCGTCTTCTTACAATAACCTTGCCACCGTCATCTCCGTACTCTGTTTCGATGGTATCTAACTCTTCAAACTCTGCAATAAAGTTAGCTGTTTGTATTGACGTACCACTGATATCATCTTCTACTCTTTCAGGATCTGCACATGATGTATAAATCCCTCTTCCTCTTTCTTTGCTAAGTTTCTCTAATTTGATTAGATCATTTATGATGTAGGAAGGAGTTGTTTTGCTTCCCTTTCTTACTATTGCAAAGCCTGATCGAATTAGCTCTTCATTTACTAGTAGGTTGTCTGAATCTCTTATTATCCAAAGACGAGGTGTAGTTGATGAAGGTGGTGACTTTGTTATTGTTGTATCGATGTTCTTCATTATCTCCTCCAAGTTTACCAATCTAATAACTGTTCCTTTCTTTAGTAATTGCTTTAGTTTATAACTTGGTGCTTTATCAAAGCAGTCAGGTAAAGTATAGGTCGCTCCAACTCCTCTTACTGATTCTAATGATATATATCCACTCTTTTCTAATTGTATTGTACTAGCATCGACAACTCTCTTAACTATATCTTTCTTGTATTGTTTTGTGTTCTTCAGCTGATCTCTCCATGTTGTTGATGATGATTCAGGTGACGATGATATCAATAATTGTGATGATATAATAGAAGACATAGTATTTTGTTGCAACCAGTTCATAGCACTCATCTTTAATGGCGACGAAGAAGATTGAGTCATCGTCATTGGAGGAGATAGATGATTAGGATGAGTTATTTCCATCGGTTGATGTTCCAAGGTAAAGCCGAAGACTATGCTACAAGAAATATAGCAAAACTTTATACATATTAGTGTGTGTATAGGATATAAAAAGAGATTCATATTGCCTAACCAGTGTATGGTGGATGACGATTGACAATAACAAAGGCAAAGATGAGGAGAAAAAATCATTAAAAGTGAAAAGGGTATCCTAGGGTATCCCTGTCAGCCAAGCACCACCAGTTGAAATACTGTTAAGAGTAGATCAACAGGCACATTTATTGATTGAGTAGAATTATGATATTGTATATTGATACGATATTTGCCTATATTATTTTGCAGTGTTGATACCGATGAGTGGTGAAAAAATGGTGCAAAGTTAGACTACAAACGGTATCCTGAACCCCTAATGCCAGAGCCGCGACTAATAAGTCCAACAATGATGTGGTTATTTGTAATATAAGACGACTATACGCAGGAGATATTGGAGTAAACACATCCATTTTATTAGTTCATGAATATTGCAAAGATAGAGAAATGACGACATCAATATTAACACAAAAAATGATGTGTATCATCTTCCTTATACTACTGATACAACAATATAACACTCCAAATTATGTACTATCTTGGACAACAAGTAGAGTAGGTACATCTTCTCGTTATAGCCATTTATCCTTACGTCAACATTCATTAAAAAATAAGCCGAGCTCTCTACTATACATGAAGCAACATGAGAATGATGATATTAAAGAAAAGTATATAAATTTAGCTAAAGAGGCATATAACAAGTATTATTCAAAGGACAAAACATCAACAACATCTGATGAGGAGTATTTAAAGTTAGCTCAAGATGCTTGGATAGAAAGTAGTAGTGGTGATAGTGATGTATCAAAAGTTGCAACTAAGCTCGAATCTACAGAAGATTCAACATCTAGTAGTAAACCATTCTTTGCTACAACAAAACCAAAGACTGACGAAAATAAAGCCACGACAAATGGTGAAAGGAAAGATGATGCAAGTTTAAGAGATGTAGTAGTCAATGATGACAAAATATCTGAAGAAATTGGAACTAATTCAACTCAATCTTTTGTGGATATACTCACATCTTTTCTGAAAAACAATAATGAAGAGAAGAAGGAGGAGACGAAACAGAGCGACAGTGGAAACTTTGTATCAAATTGGGGTCGGATATTGTTTGGTACAAACGAATCTCCGGATTTAGATGAAGAGAATATACCATATGGTCTACGGACTGAAAGTTTCAAGGCGAGTGATGTGGTTGAGAAGGTACCAATAGAACCGACAACAGACAATAAGGAAATAGTGAAAGATGAATTGGCACTGCAAAAGAAAGTAACCCCAGAAAAGAAACCAGTAGAACCATCTACAAGAAGTCAACCAGTAATCATATTGAAAAGAAAAACTAGTAATAATGATGAAGATGATAGTACTAACAAAAAAGATACCAAGAGGTTGGTCCGTGTGGACAATGGCAGAGGGTACTCATTAGTCAATGATCCATTATCATTAGCATCATTCTTTGGTAATGACATTGCAAAAGAATCAGAAGTAGAAGATGAAGCTGATGTAATATCTTCAGTAGAGGATATTGATACGGCATTGAATGATGAGATAAAAGACGCACTACATGCCGCGGAGATACATCAAGCTATTACAGAGGGAATGACTGCAGAAGAAGCTGAACAAGTTAGGAAAAGAAGACAGTCTACTGTTGGCTCATCATCGTCCAATACTCCACCGACTCCACTTGCTATTGAAGATGGACAAGGTACTGCAGAAGATGCCGAGGCAGTACGAAGACAGAGACTTAAATCAGCTGACGAAGTCGCAAGAGAGTTGAAGCTAATGGCGAGTACAAAGAAAGAAGAGTCATCTACTGCTAACAGCAAAAGTCTTCCAAATGATACATTAGAAAAGGTATCACTAAAGGAGATTAGAAGAAGTACAATACCAAAAGTATCTCAAGCTGAAGTACCTATAGAAGAAACACAGCCGCCAATATCGTTGTCATCTGAAATGAATGCTATCGTGAGTAAAGCGACATCATTTCTCAAGGGGTTTGGCGGAGAAACAAAGACTTCTACAGAGGAGAATAGGGCTGACAGACAATCAAGTAAAGCACCACCGGTTGCAGTTGAGAGGATACCGAAAGAGCCAATTATAAAAGTCGATACACCCAAGAAGTCTATTGCAATGAA
>Ga0214477_101112_pt1 | contig 14752 bp, 13 predicted proteins | sample M1_20Mar14CPVII9_FD_165058 | JGI IMG/M metagenome (GOLD analysis project Ga0214477, IMG submission 165058) | Marine eukaryotic communities from Monterey Bay, California, United States - M1_20Mar14CPVII9sort6BwellC16 | ecosystem: Environmental > Aquatic > Marine > Unclassified | place: USA...
TTTAAGCGAGCGATACCCCTAAATATGCCCTCCTTTTTGCTCTTTTTGATCTCTCTTTAGCGATGTCACAATGCAATTGCACGGTGCAAGTTGTTTTGCACGGTGTGCAAGAATATCTGCACTAGTGGTCATACATAGATATACGCACGCCACTCAGTTCAGTTCAGTTCAGTTTTCATCCTTAGTTTATTAACTTTTTAGGTCTAGTGTGAACTAGATGTCATTGGGTTGCAGTGATTGGGGTGTGTGGGACCGTCCACACCAGATGGGTTCAATTAGCAACCATTAAACATCATCTATTGGTGCAGTTGGTGGTTGGAAAGTTTTGTGGCTTTCGTTAAAGTTTCAGGCCACTCAACAAAAGTATCAATCCAGCAATCAATCCATTTTCTCTTCCAATGTGTTAAACCTTAGTTTTGTAACACTATAGCTGTTAAGGCTAATGATAATCTTGAAATAACTAGCATCTCTACTATTTCCACAAGGGGGCTCATACCAAATTACTTATACCTCCAAAATGAAAGACTCCTCAATTAACAACAAACAATTAATTAAGGACGTCCCAGAGATTAATCCTTCACATGTTGGCCTCCTTTAATCCTCCTAATTTGCGGATTGTATTATTAGTTCTCTAAAGTGTAAATCGTCCACCACGAGTTGCACACTAATAACACAGTGTAACCGTTTATTTTCCTAACAAAATATTAATGTGATTACAAGCAGATCTCTGGGTGCTGCAATATTAATATATTGATGGATTGGTTGTTCTGCCTGTTTTCCCTGGTACTTGTACCACGTCACAGGAGCATCGGTGGATGGCAGTTCCAATTCTGGATAAAGGGAGTTTGTTGTTATTTAATATGTTATGTAGAATTGTAGGATGTGTAATTAAATTTCGGTGATTATCGGACCAATAGCCTTGATGGCAATTATTATTCCCTCTCTATTGCAATGTTAACCTCCCGTAGTGGTCCGGGTGGAGGTAAACCAATAGAGGTAAGGAGTTTGTACAGAAATAATGAATTAATTGTTGGTATGCATGATAGGCATCGGGTATAGACCAACTTTACTCTCGGTATAGACCAAGAACCTTTTCGAATTCCAAAGGGCCCATTTTGAGTGACCTGAATACCGTAGGTATCCTTCTCTCCTTCTTTCCATCTACGGATAGTAAGGGGTTGCGCCGACGTATCCCATTCGTCCAATACATAACTCTCGGTTCCGATACTCGGCGAATCGATGCATCGATAGCATCACTACCATCCCGTTGAGTATCAAGTTCCAGACGAATCGCTGTGTATAACCAGAAATGATAGAAGTTTATGCATTGAAATTACACTATTGATTCTATTTAATGTACATAGTTAATACTGTTTTCCTATTAGTTATTAATGCAGTGTATGATTTCATATATTATATTAATTCAATTATTGTATTAGATCTATTTAGCACTGTTTTTCCCTCCCATTTTGAGCAGGATATGTTACAAAACATATGATATGTCATCCCCCATATCCCCCATTACGAATAGATACGCATTCCATTGCCCCCCTTTAGCAGTATTTACACCACCCCCTTTAACTGTTTGTATATCTATCCATTTAATACGGTTGATTGTTGTATGTGGTGCCTTCTATTGCAATAGATAGGCACTTATCACTCAAATCATATCATTTCCCCCAATAAAAAACACCAATCTATCATAATTCCTTCACAAACATATAAACTAATCCTCAAACATTACTAATCCGATAATATACCAATGAATGGTGTCTTTAATCTATTGCAATGGTTTGGGGGGTGTTTATTGTTGTGTCTGAGAGGTGTAATAAAACCTCTCTATTTTGTATTGTAATACCACTTAATAATTTTGCAATAGCCTCCCCTATAGCCTCAGTTGTATGTAGTATCCGGCTGGTATATCACTAACAGCATCTAATCCGCCTATTCACCGACATATGTATTGCAATGTAGCCCATTAAATGGTATTAATAGATGGAGGAGGGAATTGTGTACGATGATGTGTGCAGTATTATTGTCGTCGTAATAGCGACAAATTATGCGCCGCCTACGCGCTATCAGCGGCGAGATAAACCGATCAATGTTGCAATGATATCATAGGGCACCGATGAATACGATGGGTGTGCTCTGCGGCGGCGGTGGACGGCGTAGGAGTATGCGATAGTAGGGCGCTATGTTATGGTGTATTTAGTGGGAGATGAGGAACAGTTAGTTTATTCCCCTAAAGGGGCAGTTTAGGAAGTCTTTTGTGTTCTTGGTCTATACCGAGAGTGAAGTTGGTCTTGAAAATTGAAACTCTCATAATTTCAGTCGGTATCCTATGGGATTTCATGTAGTCACGGAAAGAATGTAGGGAGAGTAGGATTGGTTGGTTAGTGGAGAAGGGGGTGTGTTATGTTTATATCGAGTATCAGTGATGATTAGTTCTTACTTTAAAGGTTATATTCGATGTTGCCTGTTGTTATTGTTTGTGCCAATGGTAAATGCCTCGCGCCAATGCCAAGCTCCTCAGCCTCATCACCTACTAATAGAAACATTGAATGCTGAATCTGCCCGTCCACTCAGTCCAACTAAGAAGACGACCCAGCAGTATTCTCCAACCAATCCACTCCTCAATGTTCCAAGACGTCTATCATTCTTATAAACATCTAATGTACCCTCATCAAGATTCAACACCATTTCTATTTTGAAGTTGGTTGTTCGAATTCGTTCCATCCAAGAGCAATCGAATCGCTGGTTATCATTTTGCAACCTAGCCCACAAACGCTTCCCCACATTCATAGACATTAATTCAGATTCCTTCCACTTTTTCCATCTCTTACGGATTATCCCAATTCCCATATGAGTGTTAAACAGACAACAATCAACATTATTATCATTACCGTGTAACATCTCATAATCCTTCAGAGAAAATCTGGACAAGTCATCACTGGCAGGATTGCAGCTATCTAAACCGCTTATATTAATAAAACTAATATCCTTCGTAGTTGGTCTCATGATTCCACATGTAACAGCATAATTCGGGGAATCGCCACCGTGATTGACCTGAAATGAGACGCGATGTTTCCCAGCTCTCATAATATTTTGGCATATTGCAGTAGCAGGCCAAGGCCCCAAATTACTTACTCGTGCTTTATCTATATGTTGATTTCTGTTAGTACTATCAACATGAAAAATACTATCCCCAGCCAACTTATCAAATTGTAATGGTGTACGGAACATTAATAGAAACTCGTGATATAAGCCAATCCATGACTCTTCGCCACGTCTTGGTAGTGCATTCCTTTCGTCCTGCGTTGCCAAAGCGAATAGTACCGTACGTGCTGCAACTTCCATTATTGATATTGATTCTGTTCTTTGTCTAACTTCTCTTGTACTCCCTTCTCTGCTGGCCGCCGATCGTTTCTTATCCATTCCATGCTTGTCACCAAATCTCTTGCATGTTAACGCTAAACTTAGGATATCATGTGGAGATAGGAATGAGGCCAATGCAACCACCGTATCATCTGTGAAGGTCTCCATTGCAGTAAATTGTTTGTTTATAATATATGTTTGTCTCAAGCCAGATATCCTTGAAAGTAATATCGTATCTACTCAATAGTATTATTTTTCGGTATTGATTGATCTTAATATTGATGTTAACACAATATACAATATATACGGTTGAGGTTGAATAATTGAAGATAATTGAGCACCGCACGAGCCATGTGTTATTTTTTGCAATTTTTGTGTACTAACTTTGGTTATATATTTGATAAAAGTATAAAGCCTATCACCCTAAAACCGCTACTAATCGGAAGTACTTTTAAAACTTATGTACTGACTACACTATTAGTATATGAGATGATTTATTGCACATATATGTCTACCTAGCTACCACCAAACGATGATTGAGTTCACCTCAAAAAACTCTCATAATTTGCAGTGGTATCCTAAAGGATACTAAAAGGGTAAGGCGGCACGGAGGAGTTCCGGAATTGGGGAGGCAGGAGAAGGCAGGGATGGACAATGAGCTCTTTCAAGAAGTAAGAGTGTGTTTTGTATGGGATAGATGAGTGGTGGTGGAGGTATATTGGTTGGTGGGGGGAGGGCCCGTTAAGAGTGGATGATCAGTTCGTTCGACTTCGACTTTAAACTTAAACTAGACATATCATACATATTAATAGCTATTCGGTCTCATTATTATCGGTGTATGGAAACAGTCTTCGTTACATCTACGTCAAGTTCATTGCGTAGCGAGACAACCCAACAGTATTCACCAACCAATCCACTAATTATAGTTCCATATCCATTTCTTATCATCTCCCGATGGTGACCGACACATCTGAATCTGAACCATCCCGATCCCGAGCTATTGAGACAACCCAACAGTATTCTCCTACTAATCCAGTCGTCATGGTTCCAAGGCGTCTATCATTCTTGTATACATCTAACGTTCCCTCATCGAGGTCCAGTACCATTCCTATTTTGAACGAAGTCTCACGGATTCGTTCCATACCTTCCCAATCCGATGTATCACACCCATTTTGCCACACTGCCTGCACACGTTGCCCGTCATTCATAGCATTCAATTCAGAAGCCTTCCACTTTTTCCATCTTCTGCGGATTAGACCATGGCCCGTACAAGAGTTAAACAAACAACAGTCAACATTATCATCATTTCCGTGTAAAATCTCATAATCCTTCAGAGAAAATCTAGACAAGTCATCACTGGCAGGATAGCAGCTAGTCAAACTCGTAATATCATTCGTCGTAGGTCTCATTATACCTAATGTAATTCCGTTATTACTTCGCGTTGTATTGTCGACATAAAAAGATACAGTGTGTTTCCCAGCTCTCATGATATTGCTGCAAATTGCAGAACCACTAATGGGCGCCAATGAACAAACTTTTGTTTTGTTTGATCTCTCGACATACTCAATATATTTCCCAGCCAACTTCTCAAATTGCAATGGATAATGAAACAACTTTAAAAACTCTTGATATAAACCAATCCATGACTCTTCACCACGTCTAGGTAGTGCATTCCTTTCGTCCTCTGTTGCCAAAGCGAATAGTACCGTACGTGCTGCTCCTTCCATTAGAGACACTGTATCTGTTCTTTGTCTTACTTCCCTCGAACTCTCTTCTCTGACGGCCGCCGATTGTTTTTTATCCGTACCATGCTTATCACCGAATCTTTTACATGATAATGCTAAACCTAAAATGTCACAAGGTGCTAAGAACGAGGCTAATGCTACTACCGTATCATCTGTAAATGTCTCCATGTTGATATTGTGAAAGAATTTTTAATGTACTAACTTTGGTAATGTTTGATAAATGTATAAAGCTTCCCGCCCCGAAACTGTCACTTATCGAAAGTACATTAACAACTAATATGTCAAATGTACTATTAGTGTATGAGATTACTTATTGCAATAGTTATGAGAGCAATAGTAGGCCGCATAGTGCAATAAGAGAAAGCAATGAGGTTGAAGAGGGATACCAAAACGGTTGTATCTTTTTATTCGGATGGCCGTCGATCGGATCATTTTCTGCCAATATCGACAAAAATGGCTATTGCTATCTCCACTTTCAATTGATTGAAGCTTGCCGCCTTTCAGCTCCTCTATCAAGCGGCGGCGGGGTGTGGGATAGAGGATTTGTTCAAAACAATGACGGCTAATGCAGCTAGCTATGCAACTAATTACAATGACAGCATAATGCATATCTCGTGCACATCATATAAAACATATCACAGCTCCGTATTACAACGATAGAGTATCTAATAATGTCATCATCAAATAATCCACCATCATCTCCAAACTTACCACTATCCGATACAATTCTACTACAATCCTCAAAAGATAAACAAACTTCCTCGATACTAAAAAAACAAGCTATTGAATCAAATCATAATTATAATTATGCAAAGGATTATACACCTACTAAACAGAAGCCGTCAGACGATGACGATGTTGTGAGAGAGAACGATATAGAGAATGATATAGACGGTGGCGAAAACGATGGCACCGCCGGAGAGGAAGAAGACGGCAGTGGTATAGAAGAGAACACAGAGGATATCAATCCGGCAGTCAAAATGAAGAGCTTGGGCGGTGGATCTATCGATAAGGACGAGAGTGTATCACCCGCTGCTCTATCGGCGGCAGCACTGTTAAATGACTCAGACGATGATATCAATAACAATGAACAACTCGAGTCAGAATCAATAGTAGAAGCTCCAGACTCATTAGATACAGCAGATGATGCATCGTCGTTACAAGGGGTTAAATTGGTTGATGAAGAATTGGGTAGTACAAAACAAGATCCGTCAATCGATAAAGCGATAGCAGCAACTCCATCCAGCCCAGACCCGTCACCACCAAGTCAAGAAGATATAGAAGCATCTCAATTCCAAACATCCCGTCGTCGCTGTCGCTATCTAACCCTCTTCACTTTACTCTTCCTAACCATATCAATAATAGCAATCACCCTAGGTATAACAATCGATCATACATCATCAAACATTAACAAATCGTCAATTTATATAGAATTACCAACTGTTTCTCCTACATCTACACCGTCTTGGAGTATAAGGCCTACTGGTAGTCCGTCTGATGTACCAACGGTTAGTCCTAGTTTGAGTAGTATGCCAAGTGTGGCGCCTAGTGTTAGTGTCTTGCCATCTTGGACTCCGTCAAATGTGCCGAGTTTGAGTGGAGCGCCGACTTTGAGTCCGTCTGGGGAGCCTACGGCTGAGGTGTGTATATGTTGTATATGTGTTGTGTTTTCTATGTGCTGATGATGGTGCTGAGTGTTGAGTTTTAAGTGTTGATCCCCCCCCGGGACTTTTTCCTTTTTTCGTCTCACTCATTGTCAACTATCTTTCAAATCTCAACTCTCAACTCCAATGTCCATGATACGATACACTCTAGCCATCATTGACACCCTCGGAATATCCATCACAATCCCCGTCGGCATATCCGACTGCTACTCCTTCACTAAGTCCTTCAGGTAAGGGACAGATTGTTCGTTGTTATGTTTTGTTCTAGTATGATATGGATTTGCAAGTCACTAACCTCTTATTCTCCCCTCTCCTTTGAACACACTCGTGTATCTTATAGAGAGCCCAACTCAATCTCCTTCAGGAGTGCCGTCGGTTAGCCCTACTGATCATCCTAGTTCAAGTCCGTCCGGTAAGTTTGAAGTTTATTGATGAGCTTGTATGGTGTATATGATATGAGTTTGTACTGGAATCTAACCCCAACCTCAACCCTTCTGTTCTACTTCTTCCCTTCCTTCTGAATGATCTACTTTGCAACCTGCTTTGTCTCCCCGTAGAGAGTCCAACAATATCATCACAGCCATCATCATCACCAACAACTTCACCATCAATATCAACACAACCATCCTCGGCACCATCAATGGAAATTGAACCATTACGTACTTTACTCTCTAATGCATCACCACGTTCTAAAAGTTCATTATTTAGAGAACAGACAAATCAATATAGAGCATTATATTGGTTATATTATGATACTTCCAATTATGATAGTTATACTGATGAAGAGAAGATACAATTATGGAGTTTGGGAGTGTTCTATTATGACACGTTGGGTCATCAATGGTATAATAATAGTAATTGGTTAAGTGATACGAATGTTACTGTTTGTGATTGGTATGGTATACAGTGTGGTACTTCTAATGATAATAACAATGTAGGTAATAACAATGTAGATGATGGAGAGGATATCTCAACAGAAGGCAAAGTAATCAGTATAGACCTCCAAACCAACAGAGTACGACGTGACATACCATTTGAAATTACACTCCTATCATCATTACAATACCTCGGACTAAGTTACAACTCATTAGGCAAATTAGAAGAATGGTTATTTTCAATGCCATCATTAGAAGTTATAGATTTAGATGGGAATGGTATACAATACATACCGAATAATATACCCAAGAAGAATCGATTGAAGGAATTGTACTTGGCTGAGAATGAGATATGGGAGATACCTAGTAGTATTGGTAGGTTGAGGAATTTGGAAGTGCTGTGGCTTTGGAATAATGACTTGGAGGGTACGCTGCCTGACTATTTGAGTGGCTTGAGAAATCTTGGTAAGTGTCTGTTTCTATTCGTCGTCAGTCGTTCAGGTGTTCCTCTCAAGCTTCTCACCGCCTTTGTTTCTTCTCATACCTCCCCCTTCAAGCCGAGCTTGATGTAGAAGATAACTATCTATCAGGTGACTTATGGCCAATCGCAGAATTACCAAACATACAAGCATTCTATGCCTTTGACAACTTGCTCGGTGGAGAAGAAACTACAAGTCCATACTCCAATATTACCACCGCCGATGGTAGTCTTGAACAATCACCTATATTACAAGTTTCATCATTGAATAAGCTTGATATATCAACCAATTACTACTTTGGTACGATACCTGCATCAATTGGTAGTGGATCAATGAACAAGTTGACAGAGTTATACTTGGAAAACTTGGAATTAGATGGTAGTATCACACCCGAGCTATTCAGTCTAAGCAAGCTCGAGAAGTTATATATCGGTATCAATTACCTGGAGGGGACATTACCAATTGAAATATCCAATGCTAAGAATCTACAATTCTTCAGAGCTCAGAATAACTATCGTGAACGTGAATCGAATGGACGACTTATATCCAAGGGTGTGATTGGATCGATACCAACAACAATTGCCAAACTATCACGACTTGAGGATTTACGTCTTGAGAATAATTACATTAGTGGTACCCTACCAAGTGACATGGGTGACCTTGAATACTTGGCCCGAGTACAATTAGAGTTGAACTTGATACGTGGTCAATTACCAACATCTCTTGAAAGTTTGGGATACTTGAAAACATTTACTGCATCGGGTAATTACATGGATGGTCCGTTACCGAATAAGTTACGATCTTCAATGAATATGACTACCCTACACTTACATGATAATGCCTTTACGGGTACGATACCCACTCAATGGGGTAGTATGGCCGAGCTTACATCATTAGATCTATCATACAATGAGCTAACTGGCGAAGTACCGACCGAGTATGGTAACTTGATCAAACTTGAAAAGCTCTACTTGGAATGGAATAAGTTATATGGTTTCATGCCCGAGGAAGTCTGTCAGTTAAAAGAGGATGATGACGATATTGGCAGTCTCGATAAGTTGGTTGCTAATTGTGATACACCTCGGAAGAATACAGCACGACCAACAAGACGACCAGTAGTCTCATCAGGAGAAGAAGTAAGGAGAGTTCTTCAAGATACAGTCGTAGTTGTGCCATTACCAACGACTCCTTCTCCAACTGAACCACCTTCTGAATCACCGACAGAAAGACCTACCGAATCACCTTCGTTTTCTCCGACTATGGTGCCCACAACAAGTCCAACCGTCGAGTACTTTTGGGTATGTAAATGTTGTTCATATTGTCAGATAGACCCAGAAATACATCCGACACTCAAACCCACGAAGCGACCCACACCAAGTCCAACTATTAGTGTGGCACCAAGTCCAACGAGGGGTGTAGAAGACGATGATGATGGTCCTAGTGGTAACTGGTGGGGTAACAACTAGAAGATACTTGAATAGATAACTCTGTTAAAAGATACCCTCTTCTGTTTATCATTCATGCATGCCATATCACATGAGTTGAGGCTAATACCCAATACTCACTCACATGGAAATGGTAATAACCAAGACGTAAATAAAATAATACCAAACTGAACATAAAGAGAAGTGCCCCCTGGATTGTCATGCTTTAGGCGATAAACGAATATTAAAAAAATCAACTAATTACATCACTTCTATTCTTCACTATCCTCTAACAACTTTGCTATGCTATGTCTGTGTGCTCTATGTGTTTAATGGTACATTCTAATATTCTATAATACTTTATATGAACAGATAAACAATTAAAATTGTTGACTACACAATGAACAGTAATAATAACGAGGAAGGTGAAGGATGGATGGTCATAACATCGAGGAGAATTAACGGGTAAAACTATTACTCGCCTTCAACAGTCCCAGGCACGCCTTAACAAAATAAGAATTGAACACCCTCACGTGCACGATAGAAGTGGAGGAACTTCTACAGCGTAGGATATAGACCCCCCTGACTCACCACCTCCTTCACTGATTGGAGGTGTGCAATTCCATTTTGAAGAGGATACAAATAATAAGATGGGGTGGGGGGAGAAGGTATTGTCAGTATTATCAGTTGTTGGTTTTATTGGTATTATTACTGCAGTATTATATGCCTTCGTATTGTGTCAAGAGGGTACGTCATTTAGTGCAGCTGTTAAAACATATACACCACCATCGGTAAAGAAAGTTTGGGTGGATATCTCCTCTTTCTCACGTACCACTGCCTCTTCCGTGTGGGACAAGTGGCCCTTATGTTTAGGAGACAGCTCATCTGATACTTCGGATGCCAACAAGAAGAACAACTGCCTTATCATCCTCCCTTTTTCATCGGATATCATCAAACGTATCCCGTCACTAAGTATGCCAACATTTACCGTAAGAACGTTGGGATGGTTATTGAATATCTGGAAAAAGTACAGGAAATGCAGGAACATCATTGAAGGGGGAAGTTAATGGTTTGAAGCAGTCTCTGAATGAGAAGGAAGCATCAGAGATTGAGCTAAGGATGAGGTTTTAGCCTTGAAAGGTCAACTCAATGAGTTGAATGATATTAAGGTTGAGAATCAGCAACTGAAGGGAAGCTTCGATGCACAGGAGGAGCTTGGTAGGTCAGAGGAGAAGGCGAAACAGCAACGATTGGCAGCTCAGAAGGATGATAGGTTGGAGGAGACGATTAAATCGTTGGGATATGACAATCAAGATCTACGAGCCCAAGTGTCACAACATCAAGCAACGATTACTTCGTTGGGAGTGGATAAACAGAGACTTCAACATGCTGCTGTAGTTGATCGGGCTAGGATTGCATCTTTGGAAAAGGAAATAGACCAGCAGCAGACCGAAGCGGCACAGTATCAGGCAACGATTACATCGTTGGGCTACAATACTCAAGATCTGCTAGCCCAAGTGGCACAACATCAAGCAACGATTAAGCTACTTTATTTGGCATTGGGGGGTCTTTATTGGGTGGTAAAGTTGTGTCTGATAGTGAAGAACCTCCTGCTTCGACTGCCCAGGAATTAGTTGGAGACCAACCTGTGTCTGCTGGTAGTGGTGGTGTACAGGCATCGGTTGATGACAAAGAGAATATCCGCAAAGATAATGCTCGTCCAAAGTCTGCTGAACAACGAAAGGTATTAGGGGAAAGGGTGAATACAGCATACGACCTGGCGGGTAGGTACAGCCAGAAGTAGACAGCTTATGCAACCTCGAGTGACTTGTAGTTGCTCTATGGAGTTGTATTTTATATATGTGATTAAAAGTAGAAGCCTTGTTTGACGCATCATATGGGTATCGTATATAAGCAGTTAACTTGTTTGTATCTACTTGTGAACGTGCCGATTGGCTGGTCAACGTTCAAGAGATGCGAGGTGAGGTATCATGATGTTCTCACGAGCTAGAAGTCACAGGACTAGGACGAGACAAGAAACTAGATTAGGGGTATCTATTGAGCAGCATCTAATCATGGTCAATATTACTAATCAATTAATCACTATCTCACACTGATCAATCGATACATATCCCGAACCGTAATGAGTCATTTGTACCCTGTCAAAGCCAGGAAACATATCACCATTCGTTACTCTAAACTCAATCATATTATCTCCGGCAACCAAGTTTGATGATATACTTGTCCATTCCTCAACTCGTTGATAGTATTGATGGACTTGTTGTCCATTCACAAGAATACTAAATCTATCAAATGGCATTGATATGTCAACCTTGATCTTGCATACTATACTCCCACGATTGGGAAGGTTGACTTCCGTTAGTAAAGATCGTGTAACACTAGTATCAGACGATGGAATGTTGATCATCCAATTCGTATCCGAATCTACCTCCCATTCAGGCGGAGATCCAAAGTTCCACATTATAATCCCATCATACTTTTGAAACGTACCCTCATTCTGTAATTTGGCACCATTTATCTTAGCTTGATTCTGTTCAGCACACCAATCTCTCGTTTCACACGTGCCACCAAACATGTCACAGCATCCTTCGATTGTATCATGCAAGAAGTAATCAGAATCTATCCATTCGTTTGGATATTCTAAATCATTTGTGCATGTGTTACTTGCATCATCATCTAATGTTGACATGTGCCATTTATATGTGAAACAGTCTAATGTTGGTGGTTGAGTGATTGGTTTGGTGGGGTACGATGTTGTTGGTACATTTGTTGGATGCTTAAGTTAAATAAAGGATATGATTAGTATATGAGTAAAGCCAGATCACTAAACGAATAAAATCAACCAAATAGACAGAATACTCACCCTCGTCGGTCTCACACTCGGCGATCTCGTAGTAGGCTCATCAGTAGGACTTGGCGTTGCAATACAATCCACAACCCACGGTTGTGACTGGCAGCATGCCTCGGCGGTAGAATACGATGTTTCCCATTGAGAGACTAGACCACCGCATGGTGATTCTCCTTCACAATCTTGTACACACTTTCCACTAGATCGATTAATATACCATTTATCATTACTTGTTGGATGTGATGTCCGTTTTGGTGTTGGGCGTAATGTACTTGGTCTATTTGTTAATGCCATTGTTGGCCAGGGTGTATTCTCCTCTCCATTATCATTCTGTAAATCTCCATGATCCAAGGATGGACATATATTAATCAAATTACACTCACCACTTTCTTTACTAGAAGTACCAAAGTTGACATCGCAACATTCCTCGGCTGAACTGAATAGGAAATGATGTCGTTTCTCTGGATCTTTCCACGAAGATAAGATATTATCATCATTGGTACATGTATTTGGTCTATTGATATCAATTGATACATGCCATTTGTTATTACACGACGTTGCTGATATTTCAGACAGGTTTGTTGGGTGCAATGTTGGTGGGGATGATGTCGGTTCAGGCGAGGTTGGCGATGGTGTAAAGTTATGATGGAATGTTAAGGATGATGTAGAAGGTGGACTATCGGATAGACATTTTGATGTATCTTCTATCCAATCAAAGTTACACTGTGTATCGATTAATGGAATGACATTCGAGGAAAGGGAGTTAGTTCGGAGGGTCATACCAATGATATACAAGGTAGAAACACAGAACAATACAAACAGCAAACTTACACATTCCTCCAGAGTGTTAAACAAATTAATCATCCCCTCCCCAAAACCACCATTATCATCCGATTGTTGTATACATATCCCAAAATCTAAATCTAAATAATACAATGGATATCCCGTGGGTGTATCTAAACATACATCCTCTACTATACACTCTCCCTCACTTCCTTGCCCCGCCGAGGAGGGTGAGTAGAAGGCAGCACAACATTCCTCAAAACTGTCAAAGAAATATTCTGCTATTAAATCAATTGAGGCAGTCCATAACTTTGGATAGTTGTTATTATTAGTACATGTGTGTAATTGTTTGGTTGTTGGATGATATTTTTTAGTAGATTGACAGGGATTTTGGGTTGTTGTTGTTGTTGAGGTTGTTGAGATGGTTGCCGAGGTTGTTGTTGTTGTTGAGATGGTGGTTGTCAATGTCGAAGTGCTAGTTGATGTGGTCGAAGATGCAACCGTGGTCGTGATCGCTTCAGTTGGCAATGTAGGCGGCATCGAATGAACATTCGGCCCATCACTCTCCTCACCACTCCTCCCTTCTTCTTCCCCATTCTCTCTAACCCTCTCTTCCTCGTCACCATCAATACCCTCCTGGTCAGCACAGACATTAATAACATTGCAATAAGTAGGTGCATCAAATTCTATTACGGCATTATTACCAAATGTATTATAGGGTGCTAACATTTCAGCACAACATTTTGTTGATGTTGTATGGAACATATACTTTTGCAATGGAGACGTTGACCATTCTGCTGGCTGTTTATTGTGTAAGATGTGAGCATAAAAGAGAGCATAAGAGAGTGCACAAGATGTGAGCAAAAAAGTATATATACCCAGAGATGAGATATATCAACCAATGACATAGAACTTACATAATAATTAGAATTGGTACAAGTATTAACCTCCTCTGGTACTATTGATACATGATAAGATTCTATACAGTTTGTTGTTGGTGTGTATAATTCTCGTCTTCTTCTTATTGACGATGGGATACCGCCAACGGATGTATCATGCAGTATTGATGAAGAGGTATGGTTATTGTATACTGCTTGCCTCGAGTCTAATATTATATTTTGAATGTGCATTGGTAGCTTTGGATTGAATTGCATCCTCTCTTCTTTATCATACTCTCCTTTATTACTTGACGATGGTGAATGATTTTGTTTAGGTAGTGTTTATTGCAATGTCATTGCTGTAGGATACCACTAAAAAGAAAAAGATTGCAATGATTATTATCGATAGTAGCATATTATGCTGCCACCGTCGTCTATGTATATCTCCATCCATTGCTGGAGGCGCTAGCTTTTAGATCATGTTAGTAGAACAACATCAACATAGTCAAGCGAGAGCATTACTTCGGGCTTACATGTATGACCACTAGTGCAGATATTCTTGCACACCGTGCAAAACAACTTGCACCGTGCAATTGCATTGTGACATCGCTAAAGAGAGATCAAAAAGAGCAAAAAGGAGGGCATATTTAGGGGTATCGC
>Ga0214477_101114_pt1 | contig 14733 bp, 14 predicted proteins | sample M1_20Mar14CPVII9_FD_165058 | JGI IMG/M metagenome (GOLD analysis project Ga0214477, IMG submission 165058) | Marine eukaryotic communities from Monterey Bay, California, United States - M1_20Mar14CPVII9sort6BwellC16 | ecosystem: Environmental > Aquatic > Marine > Unclassified | place: USA...
CACTAAACACACAAACCCTACATTTCATTTATCTGATATGGGTCAAACAACACATCATAGATGTCAAATAACACGATGCCGTCCTGCTTCATATCTGCATATTTCCTGATATCTTTATATGACATTGTATGACGGTCCTCTGGAAATGCAACGTCTGTGCATTTAATAATGAAATACCTCCTATATTCATCATCGAGATTAATTGACTCCACTACACACTTCCACAATTTGTTACCTCTAGAATCAATCCACCAATGTTCGGGTACATTCAACTTTAGACCAATTAAAGACTGTAAGAACTTCTTCTTTGCTTCTTTATTCTTGTACTTCACGGAAGCAGCATGTTGGTTCAAATCTTCCAATTGTTGCTTCCTGGCAAAGCATCGTGTACTACAATACTGGTATTTTTTATTTTTTGCAACCATTATTATTATCAAACTTCTGTAATAATATGTAATCGATGATATAGATGGTCGGCTGATTGGTGCTCTTCCCGGCAAATCCTGCTGGTTTTAATAATTTATACTGGGATGGGCACTTAGTTTACAACAAACATACGGGCTCTTCACTGAAAATGGACTGAAGAGGGGGCACGAAGGCACGAACATTCGTGCCTCCTCTCATATTAATGCATTTCACTCTGATATTATTATATTACAAAGCAATATTGCAAACCAATAGTCTTATCGAATATGACAGAGCCCTATAAACCCCCTTTCAGTACAAGGTTATCAAGCTCATTTGTTAAATGTAAATCTGAGATGGAGTTAACCTCTGCCATTACAAAACGTAAGAAATGGATGAGTGATGGTAATAAGAGGTAGGAGTGAGACAAGGTGACAATATGGCGCCAGTACTATTCCTATTTCTAATGTCCGCGTTTGCTGAAACCTTGGAGGAGGAGTGGAAAAGACATGATATAGAGGTTGTGACGGTTGAACAGCGTCCAGTAACGACTTTGAATCAGGCAAGGGTGTTGTCAAAAGCCACACCAGATCAATACATGTCCAAACACTTAACGGCTTTTGAGATAATACAATGTCTGTACGTGGATGATGGCGCCTTCATTTTCTCAAGCAGGTCAGAAATGAGCAAGGGACTTGAGCTTGTTTACCAACACTTTTCAAGATTTGGTTAGAAATGCATATCGGTAGAGATGGCGTTGACTCCAAAACAGAATGTGTCTTCTTACCAGCACCAAATTTCTTCAAAGAACATCACGACAGAAGTCATGCCATGCATTGCACTCGAGGATACCCCTAAAGATACTTCGTCATCCCAGGATACTTCTACCAACATTCTCATAACTGATGACACTGCTGAGGACAATGACGACATGTATGCCCTCACAGAAGCAGAAAAGAAGAAGGAAGAGTCGGAGAGGGCGAGGACTGCAAGGGAAGACAAGATTTACGATGGGCTAGAAGAGACTCAAGATCTAGTAGTAGCAGACGGCTTTGTATCATTCACCAAACACTTCAAATATCTTGGTTCATACATCTCATACAACCTACGCGACAACTACGACCTAGAAACACGTATTGCAACAGCTAATCAGTCAATGGGAGCGCTTCGGAATGTATGGAACAATCCACACATGGAAATATATCTCTTCAGAGCCATCCCCATGAATCTTCTACTCTGGGGATGCGAAACGTGGTCACTACGACAAGTGTTACTCAACAAACTTGAAGTCTTTCTACACAGAAGTGTCAGGAGAATATTGGGTGTATCAATGCCCCAAGTGAAGGAAGAGAGAATCAGGAATGTGCACATGTGTCAGAAGTTCTACGACTTACCTCGGGTAAGGAATATGATAGCAGCCCGACAGATGGACTTTGTTGGAAAGATGGCTTGAGGACCAGACCGCCCAGCGAAAAGCATGCTCACTGCATGCTGTCCTAACATTCGACTACCACAACGACCGCAGTTCCACAATAAAGATGCATTAGTTAAGAATCTGAAGCTGTTGTTTGGCCAAGTACACGATGTTATTATAGATGATCAGGGTAGCATGAAAGACTGGATCAATGAAGTCATGTGTGAGGAGTATTGGAAAGGTTTGATAAAATGTTTGTTAGACCATTGTGCAGAACCCAACATGGACAAGGAGGAGAAGGAGTCCAAGGAATCATGACAGCAGTGATAATGAACAACCATTTGATGATACTTCAGAGGAAGACAATTCGCCACATCAACATGAGAACAGGCCTCCGTCACCGCCTACGAGAAGTAGGGTGCCACCTCATCAACGCAGAGAAGAGGAGAGGCAACAGCAGGAACGTCCGTATGATCCCGAGATGGTTGGAAGAAGTATGTATGATTCATTCAAAGTGTTAGGTCTTGGTTTAGGTGCATCAGAAGCAGAACTGAAGAAAAAATACAGGGAGCTATCTCGTCTTTATCATCCTGACAAACATGACTCCAACAAAACAGGTATGACAGATGAGGAAGCTGAAAACTTTTGCAAGTTAATTAACAATGCGAATGCACATCTCAGGGAGATCGTATAAGAAATGAAATGAAAATATAAGTGAAAACAAAGCAGCAACGACAGAATATCAATTCACTGTACTATGATGGATGATCTGTGAATGATCACTGAAACAGATTATCTCTAGTGTAACCGAAATTCTGTGATCCTATTAACCTAGTTTACCTAGGCCTAAAAAGTTTTTATAAACTAAGGATGAATGACTGACTGACTGACTGACTGACTGACTGTGTTCTGGAGATATAACAGTTCCTTCGTTCCTCAACAACAATAAGATCTCTATTTCCACAATTGGGATTCCTTTACAAATGGGATGCATACTTAGCTTCCAGGCTGTCACTCCCCTATCATCCTGTTTGAGGATTTCCACCCTTCTGTCTACTTCTAGACTTGACTTTCAATACGGATCCAGGCATGAACAAGATTGGTTGCAGGCTTGGCCAGACGTCGTTGTAGCTCCAGTGTTTGCTGAGTACATCTGATGGGTTGTCCTTTCCATTAATGAATGTGTACGCATATGCTCCAGAGGCGATGGCTTCACGAATATAGTGGTATGACAACATTAGATGTCTCTTGTATAGTTTTGAATGAGGAGATGTCGTACTATCTATAATTGTCTTGTTATCACCGAATAGTAATGCTGGTCCCTGGACAGTGACTCCTAAGTATAGCAGTGTAAGCTTATTCGCCCTCATCTGTTCAATGGCAGTACATCCGGCATCACCCTCAGCGCCAAATGTTGCGGTGTTCACGGTATTTTGTTTCTTGGAGAACCAGTCGAATGGGGTCTTGTTGATAAAGTGTAGTATTGCCGTGACTGCCTTACCACTGAGGGCATCATGCATCAGGTTAGCGTCAGCATATGAGAATATCTTGATGGGCTTTCCCCTTGGAGTAGGAATGTCCTTGGGTAGTTCTTCCCTGCTGCCAGCATACGGTGATTGGTCCCAGTTATAATCAGCTAGCGGTAGGTCTGAGAAGTCAGGCATCTCGGTACGGAAATGGATTGCCCCAGTCTTGAACTTGGATAGGTAGCCATATACCCTCTTCACGCGTTGGAGGTGCCCTTTTCTAGGTGCCATACAGAAGCTTGATAGGGACATGATGTGCACTGCGATGTCGAACCTGCCGAGTTGCACTATCCATTGACATGATCCAATTAAGGATTGGTATATCTTGGTATGCCGCGTATCAAGGAAGTCCGTCTTGTCCAGTTCTGGATGATCATCGCAATCCATTGGTGATTGGCATCTGGTGTTGGGTTTCTCCCCGAAGAGATGAACGTATGTATCATTCATCTTGGTAATGAACTTCTTTGGTATAATGCACAACGTTCCATCTTCCTCCCTGAGGTAATCACACCCTAGTAAGAACTGTAAGGGACCAGTACCCTTCAACTTGAACTTGTGGACCTTCTCTAACTCGTCGGTAATTACCTCGGGGTTCTTGGATGCGATGGTAAGTAGGTCATCTGTGTACACAGCAATGTACTCATAATGATCTCCACGGTCCCTAAGCCAGATATCTGGTTCAGCCTTGCATGGGAAGAAGGACATACTCCTTAGGACGTCCGCGAATCGTTGTGCCACCTTAGCCCAGATGTTTTTAGTCCGTATAGGGCCTTCTTAATGATGAAGACGTGTCCCTCAAGTTCAAGTTCCCCAAACTCCGGCCCTGCTATCACGTAAACCTTCTCCTTTGTCTCTGCCTCAAGATACGCGTTGCCAACATCAGTCTGCCATATTTCAAGTACGTTTAACTCAGCGAGGATGTCAACGACAGTGGATTATCGTTCGTTACCCGACATAGTATGCAGCGTCAATAGACTGCAGAGGCTATCGTTGTATATCCCTAGACTGATATACGTGTATTCTATACAGATTACTTGGTTCTTTACTAATTATTCCTACTAATGAGAGGTTTACGGATTCCTCGACAAAATAGCGATTCAACGGGTAAATACAATAAACGGGGGTCCATATCTAGTTGGGACGATCAGAATGGCACTGTTGTTGTCAGAGGAATATCACCAGCCTGACGCCACGTAGTGAGACTACTCCTGAATAGACGCTCTCTACCGGTGCATCAGTCATGTGACCTCCTGCTACTAGTCTGCTCTTGTACCGTTCATCATGCTTAACAGCGAAGACTACATGATATGTGATCTTCTTGTATCCGGCCGGGGATTCGGATGATGGATCGCTGATATGGCTGCGGTCCTCAAAAACCTCATAGTCCATTAACTGTGATATTTCCAGTTCCTCTGGCCTCTGAATTCTGCCATTTGCGATCACCATTTTTCTTGTCCAGCTTGACAGCCTCACGATGGTCAGTTTACCCTACTACCAGTAGTGGTAACTCTAACGACTTTTAATTGTCCTCCGTCACATTTAAGAATAAACGTGGTTTTTGGCGATAGACCGTCATGAGTTCCAAATACTAAGGTAAAAAACTAGCAAAGTGTTAAGTGTTACCTGCTCCTTATTGAAGTGGATTGAAAGCGTTGAGGTTAGACATAGAACTCACCAGTAGAAACGAACAACGCCTCAAATAGTGATAGCGGCGATATCAAATAACAATATGAAGTCTTCATCCTGCTTCATATCTGCATATTTCCTGATATCTTTAGAAATGCAACGTGGTGCATTTAATAATGAAATACCTCCTTAGTATGAGGTGAATGTCAACAGTATATTATAATATTACGGTGTCCAATTGCAATAAATATCCAATTCCAAATATTGAATCAACGCTGATGTACAAAGCAATACAAAATTTCCTATAATATCATTGATATTGTAGAGAGGGGAAGTGGTTTTATATTGATGTTTCGGAAAGAAAAGGGTGGGCAGTAATTGATACTGCCCATGGCTGTTTAGTGCAGTGATGATGATTGGTGCTTCTTCTCATATTGTTGCCTATCCCTTTCATTTGATGTTTCGGAAAGAAAAGGGTGGGCAGTAATTGATACTGCCCTTTGTTTTATTGCTTATGGTTTAGTGCAAGGTGACCAGCTTCCTCTCATATTATTGTTCGATGGATGAGATGGCAGTTCTGTAATATTACCACCACATTGACATACTTTTTCAATCAAACTATTTCCAAAATCTACTATTTACCATGACAAAACCCTATGAATCCTCGTTCAAGATGAGGTCAATTACCACCGCCGCCACCATGAAAGAAAGTAGAACTGAGATGAAAGTCACCGCTGCCATTAAAAAACGAGCGGAATGGATGAGTGATGGTAATAAATGGGACACCGTCACACCAGGTAGAGACCCCCAACCAATATTAAGTACATCGTCGTTGATGTAGAAACACATGATTGGAAGGACAGTGGTCCTCGTGATGGTTGCATTGTTGAGATGGCATGGATGGTATTTGACCATAATTATAATATGAAATGCCTTGAATCGAAGCAGTATCTGCTTAAACCCCATTCCCATGGGTATGACAAGATTGCCCAAAAGGCTACCTCCGTTCATGGTATTACAACAGAATGTGCTGTTGAAAATGGCGTTGAATCTGATCTGGTTTTTAATGAATTTGCTGCAATTGTCAGCCAGCTCCCAGATAATGGCAGTGTCATAGCACATTGTATGGGACACGAAGACTCGATCTTTAAGTGCAATCTCAACAAAAAGCAACAGGTTCTATGGAATGATGCTCCTAAGAGTGACACTTGGAATATTAATTTCCTATTGAAATATCTACCCAGTAGTCTACCCCAAAAAGTTAGAGATGAATACGAAAAACGGAGAGTTGGGGTTGCACTCGCTGAACTTTATAGTGTTGTATGCCCAAAAGACAATGATATTGAGTTTTCACATATGGCTTTGGTGGACGTCAAAATGACTTGGGCAGTCTTCCTTTATTATATGACAAATGTTAACTCATATAATGAACTCCAATGGAAGGAAGATCACCTGACCTATGATTCCTTCTTGGAACAAATCGAGAGAATGCATCAGATAAGAAAATTCAACCAGAAGTAGGTAGTTAATTTGTGCATACTCTATGCTGTAATGACAAGGATTAGTAATCCTGTTCTCATTGCAGACTAAATTGGACCGGCTTGCCATTGCCAATAAGTTTATTCATGACTTGATACGCAAACTCTGCATTAGCCATGATAAGAAAACTATCGAATATTCTTTTGTAGATAATTCACGGTTGATTGAAGAAGCTGCGCTTAACACCAATCCAAATGAGGGAATAAGTGTCTGATTGCCGACTGCGTCCTGCTAAAAATCAGATCTTTCTAGTACCTGTTAATTAAGTGCATGATTGGCCGACTATGTCCTGCCAAAATCAAAAACTCTTAATCCTGAAATTGATTGGCCGACTGATGTCTTGCCAAAATCAAAACTCTTGAGAGCGACGAGACTGTTAATCTATGAAGTATATTGCTTACGCAAATATACGTGACAATGAAGTCAATTTTGATGTTGTTAAACAAACAAGTAAAAGGTAAAAATTAAAAATACAGTCTAAAAGACCTTTTTCTACAAAGTTGAGGTTGAGTGCTACATATGCTATGCTTACTATTTGATATAGGTAGTCAGTGCAATGTCGTGTAAAAGGGTATCCAAAAATTTTGCTACCTTGAGTCTGGAGGAGAGCACGACCAACCCTAAGAGGCTAATCATAGTCCCTCTAGAGCGATGCCCTATTTGAAGTTGTTGGCGGTGTTAATTTTTTTAATTGACCACGATTTGAGATTCTACGCGTGCTCCGATGTGGCATTTGGCCACAACAACTTCTTTCCAAGAACACATGCCTCACTCTGACAAAACATAAATTGTATGTCCGATTTTCTTTCTATGTCATAGATTAAATCATCGAAAATCTCCTTCAGCTTGTCAGGAACAAGCAAGTTTTTATCGCATGTTTCTGTATTTGCCTCTCTATAACTGATATGCTTTGCTACTTGCATGTCTTCAATGAAGTATAACCCTCCCGGTTTCACGGCTGACCAGAGTTTCTTGAAACTATGCCAAATCTGACAGTTTTGGTGTCCCCCATCATCAATAACTACATCAAAATTACCCCCCGACTGTTCAATCCATGAATCGAGCACAGTATCGTTACCCTGATCACCTACTAGTGTGTTAACACCATGCAGTTCTCCCTTTTTGATACTCTTTTTCACACATTCCCCGTCATATTCAGCTTCCCATAAATCTGCTTTTGGGAAGAGTTCTTTATAAAGAGCAATGGACGCTCCTGGGCCATAATTCATGTCACAACCAAGTCCAATCTCAAGCATTTTCATGGTTGGGTTATTTCGATAGTAGGGCAAAAGGAATTTTCCATACATAATTTGGTATGTATGTGTAGTAACTTTGTCTGTAATTGGTGTTAATGATTTTGCAGCATCGTAGTATAAAGCAATGTCGTTCTGCAATAATTCAATATTCTTATTGCAATTGCTTTCAATCATTATATTGGTTTTAAAGGTTGATCCGAGAAGGTAACCAACTGCAACACATGAAACACATAATAATATCTTTTGTGACCCCAACATCATTTTGTCGTCTCTTACAAGCGGCTCAAGATCAATTCATTGGTGGTCAAGTACCTAGTAATGTTATACTGACTTTGAGACGTAAACTCTACTAGCGAGCTAAGCTTGCGATTGCGTGTGCTATCTAATTGCTGAAAAAAAAAAAAAGCTTAACGATACGATGACGACGTAAATACGGTACAAAAGCGTTAGGCAAGAAATTTTTTTTATGGAAAACGTCCCGCGCGGGACGCGCGAGCTAATGACTATGATGGTATCCTGCACGGCTTAGGGGTCTAATTAGTCCCAAAATCAACATGCTATAAATCTATCAATATTTGTAGTCATCCTTAAAGTAAGGATGATTATGAAAGCTTAAAGCAAGTCTGATCCACTGATATAACATTTATTTTACTCAACACAACCCTATGATATACTGGAGCTTGCTCGATGGGAATAAATATAGCGATTGTGCCCAACGCATATTTGCAGACCATGCAGACCGGTCTGCAGACCATTGCAGACCGATTGCAGACCGGTCTGCAACATTGCAGACCATGCGTTGAGTTTTTGCAGACTATGCGTTGAGCATCATCGCTAAAATATAGAGGTTATCGCCACATTTATTCCCATCGAGTAAGCTCCAGCTCATGTTATAACACGAGAAATCCCAAAATCGATAGGGGTCTAATTAGTCCCGTATTTTGCTTTTTTGCACGATGCATAATGAGGCAGTCATCACATAGTATGACCTTGGGATCACACAGACAGTACGTCCTAACAGGGTTACCACAAGATTTTCGGCCATTTCTACCTTGACAACGGTATTTCTGGTACTCATTTTTTGCCGTCGGGAACGTCTCTCCATTCCACTTCAGACAGAATCTCGGGATCCTCATCTTCTTGCATTCGGGTGGAACCATATCATCATCACTTAAACTTTCATCACCAGGTGTTGCAACAGCAACTACCCCTCTTCTACCCACTCGGCATTCTCCATTAGCCCTTTGCATACTTTACGTAAGAAGTCTGCCTTCGAGGTAGTTACCCCGTTAGCTTCGGAGTCGTTGACAAAGTATTCGTATGCAATGTGAGCATTGGCAAGCGATGCACCGATGACAAAACCAAACTGCCTCAAGTTCCAATTCAATGGACGGTATGCTTCTTCAAAAGAGAGTACTCCCTGCCGCTCTCTATTGTTATCATCAACACCATGCCTACCCAAGTAGTAGTAGTGGCTGAACTTGGTGAACAAAAAAGATACCAGCTGCCCTCCGACTCTCCTCACCTTCTTCCTTCCAACTCGTTCAGTTGTCCCCCAGTTGGACAGCATAAGAGATGTATGCTTGGAGTCAGCCATTGCCACCAAATAAATCTCCTCTTCCCCGCTCCCACTCTGATATGTACCCCTCCTAACACGTACAACACCAACATGTTTCCCTTGCATCTCCTCGACAGCCTCCTGCGCTTTTGTATACTTTGGCCAGTGGGCGTGCTTCTTGATGTATGCAGTGGCATACAAACCCTTATTCTTCAATTGTACAACAGCAGGAACATATCCAAAGCCACTATCCAGAATTACAGCCCTACCCGATCCATGTAGACCCTCTGTCATACGAACAACAAGTGCACCAATCTTAGACCCCATCTCAGCTTCGTACTTATTTGTCGAATGTTCCCCCTCCTTCGGCTGGTCCTTCCCCTCGCAGATTTCGATATGAAAGATGACCTTAGTTACACAATCAGCTGTGGTATGATACTCATTGCCCATGGGGTGAGGTTTCCTCTTCACAACCGTCCAGCCAGGGCAGTACTTGTTGAGGAAAGCAACCATCGATTCATCGACGACGACGAGCCAGCCAGGGATGAAGACTTCCTTTGTCTCGTCGTTGAACGCTTGGATCATATCCCTTACCCAAAAGAAACGATCAAGGTGAGTGGGAGGCTCTTTGGATGTTAACTTAATGGCAGAGCATATCTGCTCAAACCTCTTGCCTGACATATATTCACCAACATAAGGGGGGTTCCAAAAGGTATCTCTTTTGACATGTGAAAAAAAATCTCGTTGATGATATCCTGGATGGAGAGATATCAATATCCATATGCCCAACCACCCCTTCAGCTCTCCCATTGAAGTCTCCTTGCTTCCATTAAGTAACAGTTCTTCATTTGTAGCGGGGAGTAGACTTTCCTTCATCCATTTTGTAGGAAGAAACTTGAGGAAGAAGTCTTCAGGAGATAGAGTGGACGGATCGTCGATGCCACGCATCCTTGGCTTTGTATCTTCCATCATACCTCGCTGATCTAATGATACTTCATGTTGGAATTGCTGATCCCAATTAACATTATACCGAGGGTCAATCCCTCTCGCGGGGGCAGCCGCGGCCGCGGGTGGTGGCGGCGCATCTTGTTCCTCGAGAAATTGAAATTCCTCGGCGTCACTTTCATCTCCGTCCGACACATCCCCGCCTGCCCTGTTCGACACTGCATGCATTGGATTAATACGTGCCGTTGCATTACCACTATTCCTTGCACCTCCCCTCCTCCTCTTTCTAACTACCACTTTTGGAAAGAATAACTGATTTGGTGGACCCTTCTCAAGCAACTTGCAATTCGTATACGACACATAAAACTGATGATTTGTATTGGGTGGGCCTTGATTGTTGATAAAATTAATCATTAATACTACCCCAATTCGATTAGCAGTTGTTCTTCTTTTCTCTAATCCTACCACTGTAAATCTAACTCTCTTCCTCCCATGATATTCGTTGACATAATGATCCTTGAGTGGTTTCTTCGGGTACACTTGATCAATTCTACATGAAATAATTGCATTCGTTCCCATACTTTTATTAATACCATTCGGTTTCGTGAACGGGTGCTCCGCGGTATGAACTTGTGGTTCTACTTCCTCTCGAGCAAAGGCAGTAGCAGCACCATTATTAAGAGATTGATAATCCCTACGAGCTGGACGTCGTGGTGATGTTCGAACATTATTATTATTTGTGTTTGTTGATGATTGATTAGTGGACGGTAGCGGCGGTACCGGTTGTGCTGCTACAACAGTTGCAATTGGTAGATTAATATTGTTATTATTATCTTGTTGGGGCGGTAGATTATCTGGTGGGAATGTTGATGCATTTAATGCAGCCGCTAGAGAGGTTGTGGTTGTGGTAGAAAATCTGGATTGGCATAATTCAATTGACGAGAGTAGGTAAGTAGGTTTGGCCCGTCACTTCACTTCGACCAACAAAGGTCCTCCTGCATTTCTCGTAGAAGTAGTTCAAATATGCACCGGCGTCTATTCTATAAAAAAGCCTGTCCAATAATGATGAAGAAGCGGGGCTCAAAAGATACGGTGGATACTACAACTTAGCCCCCCGTTCTCGAAACCCTATCATTATATATATTTTTTATGTGCAATTGTATTTTCCTGGAAAAAAATGATCTCACTGCCCAGGCAATCGTTGCAGAAAATGTATATCCACGATGACCCATCTCATCCTTGGCACTGGACACGAACAAGGCAGTATCTTGATCCAGAGATGGGGAAGAAAAAAGATTGGGATGAGAAGTTGTACAGCGATCTTTACCATCAGTTCCACAGTGAAGGTTGGGTAATTTTTCAATCCTGCTCACTAAAGAAGTCTTTAAAAGATGTATTGGAACCAGTTGCTTTATTTACTGCTACCATCGATGCTGACCGTGCAATGAATGCACCATTTCGGCAGGTGAAAGAAATCGCTACTGATCAAGACACTCTTGAGTTCATCAATTTTCTCCATGGTGGCCGCAGAGCTTTCCCATACCAAACGATCAACTTCCCGAAAGGCACACAACAGGGCCTGCACTCAGATCTGATCCATTTTGATTCTCAACCCCGAACTCTCATGACTGCAGCTTGGGTGGCACTGGAAAATATGAATAAAAATAATGGACCTCTTAGATTTTTTCCAAAAAGCCATAGGTGGGGGACCTGGGACTTTGATGAAATTGGATTACACTACAAATATGAAACTATGAATGATCCCATCCAGGATCAACATCACTACAGCAGTGAGCTTGAGAAGGCTATGAAAAGGGCTGGATTGAATGACACATTAGCATCTGAGATGAGGAAAGGACAGACCTTCATTTGGGCTGCTGCCCTTGTGCATGGGGGCAGTAAGCAAAATGATCTATCACTTAGCCGACTCTCACAGGTCACCCATTATTTTTTTGAAGGCTATGAGTACATTTGGCAACCACGGACAAGTAGAAGTATCAGTGGAGATATCAACTATATTCGTCTCGAAAAGCCACCCTGTAAAAAACAATTTTTGGCCATGCATTTTTTCTCATGTGTTGATGGCGAGATTGCCAAATGGAGAAAAGAATGGAAACAAGAGTTATAGCAATCTTTGTGTTGAATAGCTCATCCTTGTGTTGGAAGGAAAATCGACTTTTACAACCACGACGTTTACACCTGACATTAAGAAAAATATGTAGTGTGGTAGAGAATGTATTATTGATCTAAATCTGTCCTTGCTTCTAAATATGTACTAGGAAATTGACAATAGTTAGTGTCGCATAAACATAATATCGACACAGCGTAGCTGTCGTCTATCCTAACATGGAGCGGCGCCATTTGTGCGCATTTTATTCTTGAACGGGGATCCGAGTCAAGCCCAACGCAGCCATTCTAATTTAGGAGTTGGTACTTAGGACTGGGAAGATATGATGATGTACCTCGGTATTATGAGTTAATAGCGGAGTGATTTTTCCGCAGTAAGGGATTCAGTTGACATAACATAAAATAGTGAGAAGAATTAGGTGATTTTACTAAGAAAAATCAGCGGTATCCTCAAAAAGTGAGACAAATTGTCTCACAATCGTAACTTATACCTATTTCATAGGTATCCTTTTTCTCGCAGAAATTTGTTAGTAAATCTCTCTCTCTAAAATTGTGCTCCATATTTTTAAAAAAGTGAGACAAATTGTTTATTAAGCTCATAACCTGTTCTGCCGACTCTTCTTGATAACTTTAGCTGCTCATTACGAGGCTGCCGGAGGCTGCCGAGAGCCAATATATCATCATATCGTCAAGTATTATACATAAAGAGAAGATATATATACTCTTTGCTATATTGGAACAGTGATGCGTCGATTTCTATGCAAGTCTAGATAGAGCACATATTCTACCATTTTAGCATTGTATTGCTTCTACACACGTATGATATGCGTATCTAGGGTATGATTTCATAGTTTTAGTATCTTATAACGTGCAGAATCTATTTTATCGCGATATGTATTGGTTTGGGGCATGTTGTGTGATCGTTTTTTGATTTTCTATGCATTGAGTTGTTGCGTATATCATACTAGTATATTGTAATCCTACACCCACTGTGTTGGGCTGTAACTCGATTTCCCGTCTTCTAGTACCTCAATAATGCTCCTACAACCACTCCCGGTCCCGCATCATTTATACACACAGGATGATGCACATAACATTTTGTGCATATCATGTGTGCATTTTTATGTCAACAATCAATATCATATCCAATCTACCTCCACACGGCCAAATCATACTATATATGCACATATCCCTATATCTAATGATGATTGCTGTACATCATCATACCTATTCTACCAATATTACTCCGTGTAGAGTTGTCAATCTAACATAAGAATAATTCAAAAATTGAAGAAGGTAACGCACGACATCGATATAGCCTCATATCGAGCCAATGAGGTATAATACTACCATCAAGCGCCAATCAAATACATATCCGATTAGTGACATTGCGTAGTTGAGTATCAGCTAGTCCACAGCCTTCATACATGAGGTAGGAGCCGCTTGATATTACTATTCATCTACTATTTTTTTGCAATCTAAACCGAATATCATACCATATCTCCAATCCCACACATCTAATACGTTGCAGACATCATATATTACATCAATGCCTAGGCGGCAGCAGTTTTCACTATGACCTCTACAGATGAAAGACTCATTTTTAGCATGGATACCAGATTCGACATATTCTTTCTTTGTTGAATTTGAGTCTTTCACTTTGAGTCCTAGTGATGCCAGCTGTCTACTAGGCATTGATGTTGAATTGAGTCTTTCACCTTTAGGTCCTAGTGAAAACTGCTGCCCACCTAGGCCTTGAAGTTTCATTATTCATTCAAAGGTAGGATACCACTTACCACAGGATACCACATAATGATTTTTCTATTTTTATGTTTGCATACAGTGTTCTGATTATTCTGATCCTTTTGTAGAGGTATTCAGGTAGCACGATAGGCATTAACGAAAAGAAGAATCAACATATCTCAATGTCAATGCCAAATAAGGATCAGTTGCAAACACCGACACCGTCAATAAGCAATGATGATTCAAGCAGCCGGGGTGGCTGAGACTCTGCGAAAAGAGTGAAGAGTGAGTGCGTGTAGCAGGAGGATATCTCTACAGGATACCGTCCAGTTACCTAAATACAACTTCTTACCTAGAGTAATGCAATAATTTGTTCTTTGCAAGTACATGAACTGATTCTTCATTAGTATTAGTTGGGTATTATTTATTCATTCAGGCGTAATACAGATATTTAATGCGTAGAACACTACCTACTATGTCTACTGATCAGCCAAAGCAGTCACCAGAGCAAACGCCAGAGCAAACACCAAAATCTATACACAACGATATGTTTAAGTTGAAGGACAAACTTGCAAAGGATATGGAGGGCACAAG
>Ga0214477_101116_pt1 | contig 14720 bp, 17 predicted proteins | sample M1_20Mar14CPVII9_FD_165058 | JGI IMG/M metagenome (GOLD analysis project Ga0214477, IMG submission 165058) | Marine eukaryotic communities from Monterey Bay, California, United States - M1_20Mar14CPVII9sort6BwellC16 | ecosystem: Environmental > Aquatic > Marine > Unclassified | place: USA...
GCAAGTTTGTAATCTTTCCAGCCACACTGCCACATATGGTTCATTCTACGCCTGGTGATAAGCCACGAATATCAATAAGCTGTAATTATCCCGGTGATTGGAAAAAGTATACAACTAGCAAGGTTGTATATGCTGAGAAGAATTGGCAACATGAGATGATGAGTCGAGAGGAAGCAATGGAGATGAATGAAAAGAAGAAGAATGAGTTGTAGCGATATAGATATGTAAACCATAAAACAGTACGGTTATACATTTGCTTTACTTTACTTTACTTTTAGTTAATTGCATTATAGATGTATTCTCTTAGCTCATGGCCAGTGACTAGTTCAACTACCCCGTTTGTTGCAATCAAACCGAATGCAAACTTGAATCCATTTGCTAGTGATCCTGCGCTTCCGAATTGTCCTGACATTGGATTGTCAATAGAGACCAGTTCAACATCGAATATTAGATCCGAATTAGGTGGTACATCTTTATAACCTGTCTCTCCATATGCTAGTCTGTGTCATAGAGATAAGTGAGCATATGCAACTCATATTGTATCATTAAACATATCACATACTTACTCGGCAGGGATATAAAGTCGTCTTTTCGATCCAACATTCATTGTTGCAACACCCTCATCCAATCCCTTGATAACAGATCCCCGTCCGAGAGGTATTTGAATAGGTGTATTATGAAACGATGGCCTTCTAGTTTCTTCGAGTCCATGCTCTGTTGGTTTAGAGGAGTCGAATACAACACCATCCTTTGCAAAACTTGCAACATAATGGGCACTAACGAAGTCCTTTCCACCTGGTTGTTTCCCATCACTGCTTACGAATATATCTTCATATTCTAAACCTGAATCAGTCGATATTCTTTCAGCATTTAGATGACTTATTCTGATATAATTTCTTGATGCAACAAACCCAAAGATTATATCATGCTTGAGTAGCAAGATCATTAAAAGTAGTAGAACTCTCATATTGCAATACTATCGATCTTTTGTTCTTGGAGATAACTATTGAATGGTCTCTTCCTATCACCACTACACACTGCCCCATCATCACCGGGATAAAAGATTTTATTCAACATACAATTATCATTGAAGAGGCAAGAGGAGATTGAAGAGGATGAGACATCTAAAGTTCTCCAAAAGGATACCGCAGATGGTATCCTTGCCTATCTCGCTTCCTTCAAAGGGCCCAGGGTCCTTTGTCTCTCATTTGTGCCTTTATATATTGGTCTGTTTCCCCTCTTAAATCATATGCCGCCTATCGCCTGACTCAATCAACGCGAGCCGGTTCCTCAGCTCATTATTATGTGAAGTGAGATTAGATTTTTGAAGCAATAACTCGGTTTTTAGAGCTGCCACTTTACGTTCATACTCTGCGGTAAGGGCATTATCCTTTGCCTCATTCTTTTCCATTGTATCTTTGATTAAAGCTTTACGGTCGAGGTATGACAATAAATCGGGTGCTGTCGGAATGAGAACAGTATAGAGTTCGCTCTGGCCGTGTCTATCCCCTATCGAAGCAAGGATCTGAGGCAGAAGAACGGGCTCAATGTCAGCAAAGAGATTGCCAATGGAAGTGTATTCGATACCCTGCAAATGACATAGCTTCTTTCTTGTTTGGCTGTTCAACTGATATTGGATGACTTTTGACCTACCAACTGCCTCGGAAATACTGGCATTACTTTCATTCATTCTACATGCATTGTTGATCAAGGACTGTATTTCATTCGGTCTATCATATCCAATCAACAGGCATTCTCTCAGAGCATGATTAGATTTGTATGTATTGGCAACAGATGATACGTCAACCAAGAGCTTCAAGAAAACCTTGCGCCCATTCTCTGTAATTTTATTATTACGTAACAAATTAAGCCTTTTTAATGTAGTATTGTGTTTGATCGAGCTTGCAATCATTTCAGCTTCCTCATCTCCCATACCCGTTTCCATTAGAGAAAGACTTCTCAAAGTTGTACTCTCTTTCTGCAAAAGATTAGATATTATGATGAAACCCTCTCTGCCAATATTGTTGCCATTTAGAAGGACATCTCTAAGTTTTGGTAGGTTGTATGTTTCTAATACCGATATGTCTATTATATTGCACCATCCGACAGATAGTTTAGCCACCTTTTTCCCATGTAATGTACGAACCAATATATCAAAGCATTCATTGTCAAAAGAATTGCTGATGTGAAAGCTAATAGAACTAAGCATTGAAGAGCTCTCAATGAATGGCAATGTACACCTCAATCCATCGATGCCAAACTGATTATCACCTAAATCCAATCGTTGTAACGAACTACTACTTGTTAACTCCCTAAATAGTGATGCCATCTTTTCATCATTTAGGTTGCAATTGCTGAGCTCCAGCCTCTCTAAGAAAGTATTTTTTGCAATGTATCGACCAAGTAGTAGCCATGCATGATTTGTGAAGCAATCTGTATCGTCGTAATAAAGCCTAAGCTCTTCAAGCTCATAACTGTTATCTCTGACCTGTCTAACCAAGCTAACAATTTCTCCACAGTCATCATCTAAGCCAGTATACTCTCCTAAATATTGTTGAAATTCATCTTCGTCTTCTAAAGGATTGTTATTGGCCATGATATAATGTTGATATCATATACTATCCAAAGATATATTGACACTGAACGTCTATACGATATGAAATATGTATTGTATGTAATCAGGATCGTTACTACTGAAAACCTAATAGCCAAAATAAGTATCAGAGAGTAAAAGTTGGTATATGTTTTGTATAAATTTTAAGTCTTGTGGTTGTGCACCTCTTTCTTGTGCTCCTCTACAACCATAAAATATCAACAATTGAAAGGGTGCTAAGTAATTGATTTAGTTAATGTATTGTCAGCTCTAAAAATACGATTGTTCGATGATTAGCGCCTATTATCTAGCCACAGGCCACAACTACTAACACAGAATCTCCAATAATTGCAAAAGGTATCCTATCAGGATACCAACGTCATAATATTCATGTTTTATCAACCAATCGATATTATCAACTACCAGCTGCGCGCCTCGTCTATTCCTCCAACTATATTTGTTTAAATCAATATATGCCTTATAGTAGATTATTCATATTATTTTTCAAGTAGTTGATACTTTAAATCATTCAATATGGTAAGCATTTGCAAAAGTATTGCAATGAACACATCTTATGTCAATTTTCATAACTACTATTCATACCTCTTTTTCTCATCATGTTGCACAACTCAATATAATACCAATATAACAAATCAAACCGAATCAATTTATATACAATAAACATATTATGCATTTAGCCATCAGGCAAAGGATCCAAATTACTACGATACATCGAACACCGTCTCCGCATATCACTAAATGACAACCGTACAATAGTCGGTACATTCCTAGCATTCGATAAACATTTAAACCTAGTACTAGTCGATGCTGAAGAATTCCGCACACTAAATAAAAACCGTGCAGCCATTATTGAAGAACGTGTTGAGAAACGTTCATTGGGATTAATTATATTAAGAGGTGAGAATGTAGTTAGTATGGCTGTTGAGGGTCCACCACCTCCTAGTATGAATAAGGCACAAAAGGTTGGAGTGGGTGGACCGGGTATGGCACGGGGTGTTGGTAGAGGGAGTATGCCGGTGCCTCCGCCTAATATGCCTCCCCCGCCTGTTGGTGCTCCTATGGGTAAGTTTTTTTTGTAATTGTGTTGGTGTGTTGTTGATGTGTTAACTTTTCAATTACTTATATTTCTAATAACCTCATCACATTATAAATTGAAGGATTGGGAGCAGCACCAGTGCATGGAGTGGGTGGAATGGTACCACCGCCACCGGGTATGGGAATGCCACCCCCGCCGCCGCCAGGGATGGGACGTGGCATGCCTCCTCCAGGAATGGGAAGAGGTGGATTTTAATTTATTGGTTTGGGATATTTGAGTTGGTAGGTATATGAGTATTGGAGATATAATTGAATATGTTGTTAGGGCATGTTAAATACGAGTGTTAGAAGGGATTTAAAGAGAGCATTCGGCACTTCTTCCGGATCAGAAATAAGGTTGACAGGCTACGGCACTGCTACATAAAGAGTGGATACGCTGATGATGATCCACAGTAAGTATAAAAAACAAGTAAGTATTTTAACAAAGCAGACACAAAAGTCTACTTGCAAGGAGATTTAAAAAGGTATAGTAGAAATGGTATAGTATTATCATCACTTGATGTTGTGATATGATGTTTTCTACACCTGCAGAGGAGAACTTTACGGCTGCAATATATCATAAATCCCCACGGACGGACTCGCACCCCACAATGATAAGGGGAACTATCAGGAGCGGGGGCTATCTTAATTAATTCAAACTGATCAATATAATTAACTTCAAGATTACAAACAGATTAAGTTTATTACAGAATTTAAACCCCTAGTGGGCGTGGGCATTATGTACGTACACTGTACAAAGCTCTTTCACTTTGAGTGTGATATCTCTATCTCTACACAGTATTATCCTAGGTACTCTTAGTCTAGATGTAGTCATAGTAGACTCCTCCAATACCCACTTTTGCACATCAACGGGGTGATGCTCTCGACAAACAACGGGTGATACTTGATACTCTTGAACGAACAACAACAACAGATCTACCTTTTAGAAACTTCTTTTTTATGAGAGTGTTAGATTGCATGGCAAGAAGTAAGTGATCTGTGTTAATAGGGATGATATGGACGATAGATTGTGTACAATCTAGTTGGCTCTACATAATCATGTTCAATAAGATATTGAGTAGAAAAGGCATGGCGGCTCTTATCCTTCTATTGATAATCATGATGTTAAACTTGATACATCAATCTAGTGTTATTGGCCGAAGCGAATCATTGCCCATTGGAAATAACATAAACAACATCACTTTGAAAGACACTCCGTTTTGCAACTCGATAGAAGGAGCAGTATCACGAGGCTCTTCAGATGATCGACTAATGATACATGCCTTTGTTTCCAATGTAGGACACTTTCCATTCCTACATAATGTACTATTAACAATGAAACACGGCGGTATCGATTGGAAACCGCTTGTCCTATCAATAGGGTCGAGGGTATGCCCAAGATTGGCAAATGTTACAGAGTTACAAGATCAATATATATGTGTACCATATCTCGAAAGATTATTCTATCAATTGCAAAGGGATGAGCCTGAATCTGTTGGACAAATTAGTGACAAATTGAAAGCCTGGTCATTCAAAGAGAGTATTGTCTACATCTAAAGTGGGTAAGGTTGTTGTTCATGTGCCTTTCTCTCAAAGACATTGTAAGAGGAGAGCAGAAAACTGATGGTTTGCCAACTCTTTGCATGTAGTTAAAGAGCGATCAAATAAGAACTGGATTATCAACATATATCTCTATTATTTTAGCAAACAAAACCCACTAAACTTGTTCAAAGTATAAGGGAGCTTGAGGGTGGGTGATAGCTCCAGTACTTACAATCTTGAATCCTTCATTCTTTGCGTTAATGTTAACACGCTTACCGTTCATCCAAGTTACAGTCATCTTCGTATTCTCATCCACTACATCACTCGCAAGTTTGAGGTTGACAATTAGGCAAGGCACTGGATCAACAAAGCACTGTGTATAGAGAGCACAACTAGGCCAGATTGATCCTGATTGGTTCCGCGTACTGTAGACCTTGAATTGCTTCCATCCAGGGTAGAGCTTGTTTGCCGATGTGAACATGAGAAGATTGAATTCCCTACGGCCACGATAACCATGATGTGTGGTCATATGACGCATTCCTTTGCCAGTGTGGACAGTACCCCAGTTTGAAGTATCTTTCAGGTTCCTTGGTTTGTGGAAACCGCCATGTGCAGTGGGATGATTAGCTTGCAATGTTGCATTTGAAGCCAACAAAGGCTCACCGTCTGAGGTATGGTGCCATTCCCTTGGGTCACTTGTATTCTTTGCTGTGAAATGGTAGACAGGTTTCTTCCCTTGTTTCAACAATGGAGTCGCATCCTTACCCGAGAAACAGCTTGCTAGAATCATCTCTTGCACATTCATGCCAGTCATGTCTTCACCAGCAAGGGCAGCCTCGTGTAAAACTTGTAACTGCTTTGCCTCCTGTTCAATATCAGCAAGCCTCCTCGCATCATAGTTGGCACGTTGACTTGCAAGTACTTCAAGCTGATTCTGAATGTAGAATTGAATTCTCTTGAGCTGATTTGCAAGTCGCTTGATTGCAGTTGCCTTGTCATCTTCCACAAATCCACGAGGAGTTTTGACCAAGACTCTACCTCCAGCTTGGCTAATCTCAGACAACAACTCTCGGGCTGAATCCATTGCATTTTCTTTCTTCTCGTGCATATCCAAAGTATCTGGCCTATTGAGGTATTCACTGACAATAGCAAGAAGATTAGGACAGGCCTTGGATATTCCTAATCCAAACAGTACATCCTTCTCCTTGTTGGGGGTAACATGCTTGACATTCTTAGAAAGGTATTGTCGGACTGCGTCCACGACTGAGGCATCCTGGCGTAGAATGGAAAGAAGAACCTTGGTAGCTTCTTCGTGGTTGTAGCAAATCCTGAGCTCATTCGACTCATTTACAAGCTTTACTTTGCTCGACACTACGGCCGCAATACTTGAGGTTGGGCAACTTATCCAAAAATCAATTCCAGACTGGCCAAGGAAGGACATTTTGCTATGAACGATATGTGGATTATTAGCGGCTCGTGTCGACCCAGCAACACTAATCGATGAAGATTTTGCCGAAACAGAATACTGTATTGCTGTAAGCATATCATCCGGTGCTAATAACAAGTAATATGGGGAGAGGGTGGTTAATAACAACTTGACATTGTAACACAAGTAGTAATACAATTTCAGAAATCTTACCAGATTCTTCCAATAACAGCAAACGAGCAAATTGTGGAATAGGATACGGTGATACAGCAGTCTTGAATGCCGGTGAAAAATTTGTAATAATATCAAAATCTGAGAAGGTCAGAACTGCTACCTCACGGCTAGCACGTTGGATAGCAGACATCAACAATGGCATATCCCGAATGGCTTGGGCAATGGCGTTGATTAGCTCCTTCTTCGTAGTATAACGGCGAGAGAATGATTTACGTTTACCAATCAAGTGATTGATACCATTGGCAATAGTATCACCCAATTTCTTTGATGGTACATACATCTGTATCTGCCATTGTTTATCACCCACGTACGCAGTGAGGTTTTTCTTAACTCCTGTAGTTTTATGAAAACCTAAAATTGATAACGAATAACAGATATCACCTCGATGGAGTGTTTCTGTCACTTGAACCGCTGTTGGTACAGACGCATGTATTTCAGCAACAAGTGGGACGTCCTTGAGTACACTAGGGGGTACTCTTAACAGCAGCGGACAGGCGATCTCTCTCAACTTCACATAATTACTCTTGACCAAACTGGCTAGGGTCAATGCTACCCTGTGATCACCTAAGACATGATCATTTTCCAATACATAATCACGGAACGTCTCCACACAGCTGAGGAGAACGTCAGCTGAAATATCAGCTCGGCCAGCCATACCAGCAATGTCAGTAATCATTTGTTGGAGAGTATCCCCTTCAGGTTCAGGTTCAGGTTCTTCTCGGTCAAACTTTTCTAGATCATCAAAGTTGATGTCATGGGCAGCGTCACCTTGCTCTTCTTTTGGGTAAAACTTGGTCTTAACCAAATGGGAAAGTTGGTTATCAACCAAACGATGGATGCACTCCTCAATACATGCATCTTCATTTCCATCCACTTCAAAAAGTACACGACGGACCCAGTCCGTAGTAGGGTTACTCTCAGACCAGTTCAAATGGTTATGTGCATACTCAATCAAGATTGATCGACGGATGTCATTCACCCTTTCATCACTGTACCGACTTGCATAATACTCAACAACCAACATTCCGTTACCAAAGCGGTCTAATTCAGACCGAACATCCTTGGAAGATGGGATCATATCTTCAGGAAACTGGCTTGCTTGAAATAACTCCTTGATCGAGGAGCGAATGTTCTGTACTTCCCTTTGCTTGCATGCCTAATATTAAATAATGAATAACACAAGATAATTGATGAGGGTATATAAATTAGTTAGTGACATGTGAATAGAACAAAATTAAACATACACATACACACATCAACCTTACCTCAACATGTTGTTTCTCTTTCATACGACGGATACACTCATTGATACAATCCTCTTTATTTCCGTTTACTTCAAAAAGTATACCACGGATCATGTCCATATCAGGACTATCCTGAGAGATTAACAAATGCTCCCTTGAGAACTCCTGCACCGCTAGTTGGCGGATTTCATTCACCCGATTATCACTATATAATCTTCGTTCTTGATCACACTTTTGCCTCATCTGAAGTTGATCAAGCTTAACAGGGAAGGCATTCAACACAATGACATTGTTGGCTGTAATGAATCCGGCTGTGATAAATTCGGGGTTGTATACTAACTCATGAGCCGTCACTACCGACACTGGATTCACTAGATTGAATCCGTTCTTCCAAGCTATTTTGTTACTTTCATATTCACTTTCAGATATCTCCTTTACGCCATTATCACCTAAATGGAAGAATCTTGACTGCTTGACGACGCATGTTTTATAACAATAAGAATGAGTTGGAAGGTATGCCGATGATGGATTGTATGTACTACCCATGAGTTGGCATATACGGTGTTGTTGCGATGATGAAACATTAGACGGTACTTTACCCTAATGAATGAATTGATGATATATGGTTAGTTATAATATTGATGATAAGGTATTACATATGGTACACCATACTCCAGTGCACCCATGACATGTGTCATGTACCATCATATACCACAAGATAATCATCCGCACCAACACAAAACACTAACACACTCACCTCAATATGAAGAACCTGTTATTAATTTATATTATATAGTCATAGAGTATAATACATATGAGTTAAATATATATTATAAGTGCACCGTCACAAGGTTCGACTAAACTAGTATAATTTACAGTATATCATCCACTTACCTCGGCAGCATTATCCACTTCCATAATATTGTCCATATTGCCATTGTTAAATGCATCAGCCCCTGCTACTTGATGATTGATAGGCTGTGGTTGCAATGAAATATATTTAATAAAAGTAAAAGGGCAATGGCCAATGACAACAATAAATTGTATGAACTAATAAACTCACCGCCAATCCGTCATCTTGAACCGCCGACATATTGTAGAAACAATACAACAATATTATCGTTGTTGCAATAGCAATTTATAAGGTTGTGTTTTATTTTCACCTTGGCTCTGTGGTGTAGACCAAAAGCATCCCCAATAAATAATGATGCAGTGCAACCAATCTGTCGATGGCGGCTGCTGCTAATTTGTTAGTAGACATACTTAGGCCCACAAAGTAGTTTATCAACACAACATAGAGGCACTTTTTTGGTTCTCACAAGGCAAAAAGTGGAGATTTAGTGGAAAAGGGATTACGCCCCCTGAAATTGAATGCTAATTCTTGTTAATTACAAATCACAAACTTTTGCAGCCAATTGAATGTTGTTATCTTCACCAAGAACACCACTATAATCGGCTACCATCTGACTCTGAGCTTCTTCTTCATTGTCGTGTTTATTATCAGTTCATATACCTAGCAAATACCACAGCTGAAGAGCATAGCAATAGTACAAGATTTAGTGATATTGACAATACCTTCTTTGGTTGGGGTTCGGTTGAACACAAGTTCTTAATTAACAGTAAGCTATACGCTCTGAGAGATATACTAGATTGCGGAGCGGATGCCTTTATTACCGATACAGATATCGGATTTCGTCAAGATCCGCGACCATCTTTTGCAATTCATGGCCCAGAAGGTGATATTATTGCCCAGAATGATACCAATAATGCATATCAGCTTAGACTTAATAGTGGATTTATGTACTGGAAAAATACCAAGCAAAATTGAGAACTCACGGATGTATCATTCAACACCGCATACTCTACTCGATGCATATCTATTTCCGAATGGACACATGCTCAATGAACACTTTGACAAGCTTGAGGATACTGTTGTATTTCATGCTAATTGGAATAGTGAACGAAGTCAAAAGGAAGATATGTTGAAAAAGATGGGAATGTGGTACCTCCGGAGTGAAAGTGATGCATTAGATTGATTTCTTTGGAAGAGATCAATCATTATTTTAAATGCTAAAGCAGCTAATTTTGATGGGATACTACATTTCTACTCATCTACATATTGTTCATTAAGTTACAATACAACTTCAGTCACCTGTTTCCTCTCCCTGTTCAACAATTCCTACAAAATCTATTCTTCTCATACAGACAACACATCTCTACAAACCTCCATTACGGAAGTAATGCCCTGCCAAATCAGTAACATACCCATCCTTAATAGACCACCATACCTCCTGAGGTGTCAACGGCAATGATTCCACACCACCATCCAATCCATAACTTGAGAACATGTATCCATCTCGTGCACTCCACAATAGTTCCTGCGGAGTCATACCACGTACACTATCTGACAAGGCATCACCAACTAACAAGCCACCATTGTGAAAGTAATGTGTTGCCAAGTCACCTGCGTATCCATCACGAATTGCCCAAAACACCTCTTGGACAGTAAATGGTACTACATTTTCATCTAAATGAGGTTGACTTAATGCAATACCAGCAGCAAGTGCATATAATGTAGCAAATGCAACACTCTCAACTAACTTATCATTCTTCTCAAGTTTGTTATTAACACCATTACTACTATCAATCTTATGACGTAAATTGGCAACTACCTCACTAACACCCACTACATCCTCACACACCTCATTGCCCGATAATGTACCGGCTGCACAGCCAGACTGGTAATGTACAATCTCCTTTAGATATAAGTTTGCAGCTTCGATACTGCAACTTTCATCATCGGCACAGAGGGAGGCTTGGGATAGTAGATTTGGATATTGAGATTCAGTTATTGTTGTTGTTGCCGCTTGGAGTTGCGTTCGTGGAGGTAGGTTATGTTGTGATGGAGAGAATCCATTAACTGCCGCAGTAGTGGCAAGGAAGTATGCTAATATTATTGATCGTGAACTCATTGTACCTTTTGTTATTATCTTTCTTTCAACTGCTCTTTATCTTGTTGTTTGCAAAGTTTAATGTTGTTCAATGTTTTATAATTTATATCTTTGTTTGTGCTGTTTTTCCGGTCTATCGGGCTGATACTATTTATATTGCCTTTTATGCCAATATCTAATGATTTAATCTTCTGTTTGCCATCAACTTTCATTCAACCTCAAAGGGGGGGGGGTTCTTAGCTTATTTAGTTAGAAAAATGATTTCATTGCAATCTGTTTTTCTTCCTTGAGAACAGCTGCTTCCGTTCTATCGCTGTTTATTCATAATGCGGCTCTATGGTGGCTACCGTGATTTATCACGGTTATTAACTGGCGTGCCGTGATGAATTGCTTGTACTGGGTGATCGAGATATCGTACCAATACAAACACCAGGGTGTCCCGTTTCTTGCGGCACGCCCTGTCCGTTCTATCGCTGCATAAAATAATTTATTCAGGGACCATCATAGTTAATTTTTCGTGATGGTGGCGCGCGCTTAATAAGCTTGACACCAAACAGCGTGGAGTCCGTGACTTGCAGTTGGCCCGATGACTGTCGATGATCGATGGTCGATGGTTTGTAGTTTGGTCGATGGTGCCCTCGATGGTGCCGTGGTTGGCCAAAACCATCGGGTTGCCAAAACCACGGGTTTCCCCTAATTGCAATGTTATTGCTCTCATAATTTGTTCACCCGCTACACACAACATAAACATCAACTATGTCCGCCGCCATGCCATCGCCATCAAGTAACATTACTCGACGAAGAGGGGAGACTCTCAGGGATCTTCAGCGTATCAAGGCATTACAGCAACGTCAACAACGTCGTCAAACAGAGATGACGAATATCCTTAGTTTCGTCGCAGTGCTATTAAAGTGAGTTAATAGTAGATATATATGAAGTGTATAACATGATATACAATATGATAACACATCATATGTGATGTACATATAATATGATATGTATCGACGATCTAATTCTTTTGCAAACCTTCTCTCTTACTCTTATATCTATAGGTATCTTAAACAACGTGATGTATCAATGTATAAATATGCCGTAGCTCTAATGAAGGAATTCGATGATGAGGATAAGGTTGGCGTGCGATCGATCCTCGTGTTGCATCTCCGTCAGACTGTTGGGGAAACAAACAGGTCTATTCCAACTTCGATCTATACTTGGCCTGGAGGATCTAATATTAGCACATTGTCCGAACCCGATTATGTTGGTGGCGCTGAAGAGAAGATGGGATATCTTAATACTACTTATCAGCTCATGACTGAGATAGAGTCCGATTAAGAGGTGGCTTTGGGATGAGAGGGATATTACTATCATCTTGTTGTTGTTCTATATCGGCAGTTGTGGTGTATGGGGAAGGGAGATCTAATTCTAAAGTGTAATATCGGTGTCTACTAGAACTAGAAGGGGACTTGTAGTAGTTTATACAAAGTGATCAGTTAAGATAAAATCAAACTACTACCGTTACCCAAAACTATAACTAATCGCAAGCAAAATGTTAGCCAATGCTAACCAGCAAAAACGAAAGCTCTATCTCACTTAGAATAGCTCCAAAGAGCAAAGGGAAATCAAAATTGATTGGTATTTATCTAGTAGCTTGATTCTTGCATATAAGTCTTGACTCGAAGCACAATCTGTTTGGCGTATGGCGACCGCTCGAGGTCATCGAGATTGGACACTAGCATACTAAACAGTCGTTCTCTTAAGGGACAATCACCAAGGACATCTATGGCAGTCCTCAGGACATAGTTGGCAAACTGGTCTTCTGCCATTGAGAGGACAGTATTCTTGCTTCTTTCATACGTTTGATCAACACAGACACAATTAAGGATTTCTTCAACGATCTGATGCCGCTGATCGGTGCCACCATATGTGAGCATCATTTCAATTACATTACTCGAATGCTTTTGCTTCGATAGCTTGAGGACACTTTGATTCTTTGTGATGATTTCAAAGATTGCCTCCTTATCTATAGAAGAAGATTGGATACATGATAGAGAGAGAGAGAGAGAGATGAGTTATTCTACAGTTGTGACACAAGATGTGATTCAGCTTGGACGTAGCTCAAGTATTGAGCAACTTACCTTGTGGTCTACCATACGTCAAAGCACGTTGGATGACATAGTTCCCATACTCATGTGTGATCAGTTCATTCGTCATATCTCCTTCAAAGACACAATCCAATACCCTGACCTTCTGTTCACCGACAGAGTGTTCAATGAGCCTTTGTACGACACGACAACCATATGGATGCTTGGCTAGTTCCTTCATATTGGTCGTAACTTCGTCGATGATTATATCAAGTGCTGTAATAAGGTTGGTGAGAGTGACCTCATCTACTTCGTGATCTTCAAGATCTGACAGGGCAACGTACTCGTTGATCTTCGCGATGGATCTTTGAATCACGTGATTCCCATTGTGATCATGAACGAGGAGGTATACCTTGCCCTTGATGGAGGATACTATGTTCGCAGCATCTTCTTTGTCAAGTGTATCCAATGCCTTTTGGATGAGACGACATCTGTTTGATGAGGTTGGGAGAGAAGAGAAAGAGGGCATCGTTAGACCTGATCTATATGATGCATAAGATCTTCATCGCATACAGATACTATACGACTACCTACCCATAAACTTTCATGCTCAACTTAACAACATTCCCACCATCAATCAATCGATGACCAATCCCATCTCTCATAGTAGGCGATCCCAACTCCATTAAACCTTGAAGAATATAATTACCATAAACATCATCCCATAACTTTTCAATACCAACTAATGCCTCATTATATACGATCTGCATTTCATCAGTATCTGCTACCTGCAACCGACGTTGGATAAACTTGGAACCATCACGATCTTTGGCTATTTCAATTATCCGTCCTTTCATTTGATAGAGTGTTGTTGTTGAATCGAATCGATACCATCCTCTGTTTGGTGGGGAGCCACCACCTCCTTGACGACGTCTGTTATTGCTTCCTCCTCGTTGACCACGTCTGCTATTATTGTTAGATGATAATGGACCATATAATGTATCCGAGGATGAACTATAACTTGACGAGAGGCTAGCCCTACCCGCCTGTTGTTGTAAGTGGGATACCGATGATGAATCTGTATATGATACCATGTGTGGCAATGGAGGCCCTCCTCCTGGAGTTGACGAGTAGTACTGACCGTGCGTGTGAGGAGAAGGTGGCATCATCATGGGAGGAGTTCCAAAGTGATAGTATGCTGCTCCTTGGTTATATTGATGCATCTGTGGAGGATAGGATCCATAGTATTGATGAGAAGGAGGAGGAGGAGCTGCTCTTTGCTGACTATCGTTCATAATGTAAGCCTGATGTTGGAATTGAGAGTTGCCATTCACACTCTCAGAGGATGCCTGTGGATAATATCCCTGCAGAGCATAAAAAGAAAGAGAGGATTGGTGGCTCGTGAGATAAGATATCTGCGACAGAAATTATTGCAATTGCATAGCATATCATATCGTCGTCGTCTTACTCACCTCGTGTGACATCATATCAAGAGATACTTGTGATATTGATTGTGGCTCGCCTATATAAAGATTCTGTTCATCAACAGCACTA
>Ga0214477_101117_pt1 | contig 14716 bp, 14 predicted proteins | sample M1_20Mar14CPVII9_FD_165058 | JGI IMG/M metagenome (GOLD analysis project Ga0214477, IMG submission 165058) | Marine eukaryotic communities from Monterey Bay, California, United States - M1_20Mar14CPVII9sort6BwellC16 | ecosystem: Environmental > Aquatic > Marine > Unclassified | place: USA...
CACTTGCTGCATCGGTCAAATTAGAATTAGAGAAGGAAGAAGGAAAGAGTAAGGTAAAGATTTGGTGTTTACCATCCACTGGTTGGTCTCCTGCTCCAGAGGAAGATAGTACTTCACCTCCCATAATTGATTCAATGGAAAGAGCATTTCAAGTAGAAGCCATGGAAGGTACGACACTCACAGATGTTGCCAAGTTTGGTACAAGTGAGAATTGTGATGTCTTGGGAGAGTACCTAGAGTGTGCATGTGCTGGTATTATGGCATGCTCGACGTGTCATGTGGTAATACATCCAGATTGGTATGATGATACGATTTCACCTCCAGATGATGAAACATTACTATCGGTACGTCCTCGTTCTAAAAGAGATGATAGTGAAGATGATAAAGAATCAAGCAGGTCAAGTCATCATGATAAGATTGGTCCCCCTTCGGAAGCTGAGCAAGATATGCTTGATTTGGCGTTTGAGCCGCAGATAACTTCTAGATTGGGTAAGTCCGTTTGTCTAGTTCGTGTTCATTTATACCTCAAAAGAGGCACCTTTTCTCACACGCCGTGTCTCTCTTCTAATACCAGGTTGTCAAATAAAATTGAACAAAGAACTTGATGGGTTAGTCATTCTATTACCAAAGGGTAGTAACAATTTGATGGATGATATTCCATTCGACTAACAAAAGTACGACAACTATCAATGAAACAAGTATAAGTAAGTACAATCAATGTTCAATCAACGTTTCTACTAATGTACATTATATTCAAAACCTCCTTCTATCAAAACTTGACCTCTCAAAATCTACTTCAAATCTACTTCTCTTTCTCTCTATTGTCCCCTTTCCTTAAGTTAAAAGGAAGACGAAAAACATTTATCAACCCGTCACAACTGAAGGGCATCATTTATTACTCGACGACACGCATTTGTCAAGTTTTTGCAACACGTATTTACCATACTGAGACTTGGACAACTCTGGTCGGCTTGATTCAATCACTTCAAAGAGATCCTTGCGGAGCTCATCTTTACTAACTTCAATGGCCTTGTTGACCACATAGTTAGCTATTGAGTCCTTTGATAGCTCAATAACGCAACAGTATCCACCTTTCTCGGCACGTGTATCCTTCAACAAACTTTTCAAAATTGTCTCCTTATGGTCGGGTTTACCATGTTCAAGGATAGCCTCAACGACATTACTAGCATACTTATGTTTGGAGAATTTAAGCAGGGCATCATTCTCGGTTAGTGTCTTGAGGATGGCTGAGAGGTGATCTTCACTTCCACAGACCAATACTTGCTGAATGACATAATTGCCATACTGGTCAACAACGAGGCTCTTGTGACAACTGATAATCTTCTCGAGGACTTCATTCTTCTGATCATCAACGCAATGCTCAATAGCACGCTGGACTACACGACAACCATACCGATGGGAGGATAAGCTTTCGGTGTTGTTTACAATATCATCAATAATGAACTGCATCTGATCAGACAAGCTTGAGGCAATGTCAGGATTGTTAGCAGCTTCTTCCATCTTGGCAAAGGAACTCATAACTTGGATAGATCGTTGAATAACGTGATTGCCATTAGGATCGTGGGTGAATGGAATTACCTTGTCATGAAACTCGAGAATGAGCTTGGAGACATCTTCTCGGGCAAGACAGCGAATAGCCTTTTGTATTACACGACACCTGTTATGATGATTATGTGTACAATGGAATTTAAAGTCGGAGGATATTAGATGTTTCATCATTCTGTGGAGCAGCAATAGAGATATCACAAAACATCAATACAAACAATACTTACCCATTCATGTGCACACAAAGTGCCGCAACATCTTGGGTGTTATAAATATACTCCATCAACTCCTTCTTCATCTCATCGGTACCAAATTCAAAGATACCCTGGAGCATAAAGTTTCCAAAGTGATGACTCCATAATTCCTCGATTGCAGACAATGCAACCTTCATCGCAAGTTCTTGCTCCTCGATAGTACCTAATTTGAGACGTTTATGAATGAATCTTGATCCACCCTCATCGAAACATGCAATATCTGGGATGATGTCTAGAGAAGCGTAGGAGGTATTATAGATATGGGTATGAATGAGATCCGGAACATTATAGAGATATGAATACCTAATACTGTATAAAAAAGAAAAGGGCATACTATCTACTTACCTTGAATATCAAATAAGGTTGCATTAGGGTTCCTCTTAATGTGATGTAGTGCTGATATCAAGTTATCATTCTGAGCTTGACCATACATGCCATAAGTAACCGGCTGTATATTGTTCGCGCCCGCAGAGGATGGCCGTCTGTTACGGTTATTATCACTTGCCTCGGGGGGTAATATGGATTGATAGGGTGCACCTCTATAGTGTTGGTTGTTTAGTGGTGCACTTTGTGTTTGTGTAGATGCTGCACCACCAGGCCAAGAGCCATAATACATTGGCTGAGCTTGTGGAGGAGCCGGGTGAAGATGGGGTTGATAATGTTGTTGATGATGTGTTGGTGGCAAAGGAGGAGCTCCTGATGATGGGGCATATGTTTGGTATGGTGGATGCATGTATTGTGCAGAATAGCCATCGGGAGGAGGATACTGTTGCACCATCGGCTGCTGATTTGAATAAGAGTAGTATGCAGGATGATGATATGTAGCACCAGACGATGCAGAGACAACACTTCCTGCATCCCTATAATAACCATCGCCATCATTTGGGTTAGTAGATTCAACAGCTGCAGACATAATGTTATTGTTGTTGTTCTTATCCTTTGTTGTTTCTTTTTTCATACTATTGAAAAAGGGAAATTATTTATCAACCGCACATACAATTGCAATTGATATATAGTTATTAATATATAATTATTGTATTGTAGCATTCATTGGACACCCTACAATACAACAATATAACGACAAGTAGGCCTCAAAGTTCACACTACCTGATGAAACAGCATCGCCGACGGTTGTTATCTAATTTTCACTGCCGGCTGAATCTCCTGAACTTTACTTTGACAGTGACACCGGATAACTGAGCGGTTATGTCTTTTACTGTCACACCAGGCAGGCTATTTATTCTCGGGTAGTGAAAAAGAAACGAGTACCGTGAGTTTAGGTAGAGTATAAGTAACAACTAATAGAGAATGAATAACGAGTATGCCCCATATAATGTAGATAGAGAATCACTAGCAAGGATTGTAAAGTGTACAAGAAGAACTAATCATGTTTCATATTACCAAAGAGATTTGGTGGACATGAGTTGCCCAATACGTTGTAACTTCCCATCATGCCCTCTTGCTTGGTTGACAAGACAAGATGCCTCATCAACTCATTTTCTCTCTTTAGCTCTTCATTTTGTTGTCGGAGTGATTCGATTAATAACACCTCGGACTTGTCTTTGTCCCTTGAGCAATCTCCTCCTTCCGACTTCTCAATACCGTCCAATAGTGGTATCCTATTACCTTCTTCTGAAGACTTGGGAGGAGGCATACGTCCTGTCCACATTCGATTAGCTGCAAACTTGAAGTCACTGCCATTGATATCGTTATCGCCTTTTCTTCTATACTTTCTCATCCAAGGTAAGAGAGCATAAACAAACAGTAACCGCCAACGAGTGCAAGCGTAACTACCGAAGTCGTTGTATCGTAAAGCTAACATGTACATTACTCCTAGTCTTTCGATATAGGGATGACGATGGGCTTCATGACTTAGTATATCCTTTCTAAACATGAGAGGATATGGATCTAGCTCCACCGGTCCAAGGTAACAAGCAGGCTCCGATAAGAAGGGTATGTCGACTCTTCCTATAAAAAGGGTGGCGGCAATCAGAAGCTTGAACGTCCGCAGAAGCATATATGACGTTGTCAGACCTAGGTTCCAACTCTCTAATATAACTCCAACAAAGTTTGTTAGTCCAACCGATCTCCTATAATATCCTTTCATGAACCTTCTTCTGAACCAAATTAATACCAACCACTTGAGTAAAACTGTAATACAGATGCCGATGATATTGGCAAATAGTATCAGAATCGTGGAGGCGAAGTCAGGCCACAGACATATGCCAAGAAGAAGAGTCCAAAAGACGCCAATTATAATTGACGTGAAGAAGGTTCCCCAGAAGATACTCCTGAGAGAACAGTTGGTTAGTGTTAATATCATACACAACGTGATCGCACTCCTTCTTGATAATAACTACCTATGTACACTCACCCAAATAACAGTGTTGAGTTGTCAACGGCCAATCGTAGAACTTGGAATTTCTTATCGTGTAGTGATTGAAGGCCTCCGCTCCGAAACTGTAATATAGTTCTTATCGTCGAGGGTATGTAGTTCACAGTGATGAGAATAATTGTAATCTCACCACAACAAAAGCCAAACAATAATGGAACGATGAGTCGACTTCTTGATACCCCGAGCTGATCTAGATGCTTAAGTCCGTCTTGAAACAGTTCAAATCTATATAGCTCAACAAACAGAGCTCCTAGAAGTAAGCAGACAACACATTGTATAAGATTGCCCGCATATAGATGGTGTGGTAACCAAACTCCGTCTTCTTCAAACAGATTCCCCTTCCAAACATTTTGCCATGTATCTTTGAACGAACCAAACGTCTCTCGTTGATCTGAAGCCTTTGCATAAGTCAACATTGACGATTCACCACTACCACTAGCTCTACTTAACTCGGCAGTGGCATGTATCTCACAGGCATTTCTCACGAGCCTGTTTACTTTGTAACTACATGCACGTTTGACTTGACACTCTAAAGTAATGTTGCCCGGTGTTAGGATTCTTTTCATTATCCCATCATACTTTGATTTTTTAGGAAGTACTCTTTGAGCTATATTCAACAGGAACAAACAAAGAAGAATGATACCGCATATCAAGGAAAGAGTATAAACTATACCATCACCAAGCTCTCCCGATTTAGTTGTAACGATCACGCCACCATCGACTTCTATACTATATGGCAATATCACAAAAACGACCACAGCAAGCATAGCAACAATAATCCAAAGAGAATTAGTGGGATAAACTGAGCTACCAATGCTTGCCCAAGCTATGAAGATTGTTCCAAAAACACTCAGTTGTAGCATGATAGCAAGCCAATTCACAATACCTAAAGTGGTAGTAGAGAATTAAGTGAGTGGTCAGATATCGAATCAGAGATACTATGGAATTGATTAGCAACCAACAAAAACCAAAAGAAATTCACAATACCTTGCAAGATGGCACAACCAAACTTAGTGTGATCACAAGCCACAGTTGCTAGGGCCTGTACACCGCCTGACGATAGGTAACCTACAAATGTAAGGAGCCAAGTCACCCACAATAGGACAACAAATCCCTTTATAGCAGCAGAGAAGTAAATTGAGTAGTCAGATATCGAATCAAAGATACTATAGAATTGATGAGCAACCATCAAAAGACATACCTTTGATCTAAATGTATCTGCTGTGTAATCTATTGATGGACATGTATATACTCTCTGTACTGGTGATATATCTTCCTCTCCTTCTTCGTTTCTACCATCTTCTACTGCCTTCATTGGGTTTATAGCATTCAGACAAGAACATGTCTTCTCCTCTGTCTTGGTTGAATAGTATGTCTTAAACACATCTACATAGTTTGTATTCTGACTATTCTCATTATCAATATCGTATCGTTGAATATCATGTGTTAGTGCACGCACAAATGAATATTTGTCGAAGATGATTTCTTCATCATCTACTCCATTTTCGATACTATTTCCCTTGGCCATGCTCAGCATTTCATCTAAAAGGTTATCATCGTCGGCTAATTCTCCATCAGTAAAGTAGTATCTAAGCAATTGTCGCAGCAACTCTTTGGTTAATGGTTGTGAATTTTGATGACCAGTATTCCAAAGCATCATACGCAAAGTATTATCGATCAAATCACCATCTGGCCAGTGCTTATCTCCCCGTTCAGTGTGTTTTCTTACATTATTAAAGCTTGGTGGTATTATAGAATGGTGTGTGTCTTCTTCTTTCTGCTGTGCTAAAGTCTTCTCAGCTTTGAGTAACAATGGTATCAAGAGTAATGCCAACACTTGTGACAAATCCATTGAAACTTCTTCCTTATTGTCTTGTTCACTACTGGAAGGAACACTTTGTATACTATCACTAGATTCATGACCATTCTCTACATCATCATCATTACTATTATTACTTGTACTTGAACTTGTCAATAGCGGTTCAACCAATCCCTCTTCCTCTTTCTTATACATTACATCTATAAATTCAGACCACTCTGCTTCACTTCTATTTCTTTGTTGATCATTTGATAATTGCTGTTGTTGGTCTGTTGTTTCAACTTGTCTATTCTGTTGTGTAGAACATTCTCCAAACGAACATAGTATACGTTCTTTAACTTCTTCTTCGGTAACTTTGATACCATATCTTGACATGAGAAAGTGAACGATATCAATAGCTTTGTCGTGATGGGGTTGTGTATAAGTAGTAGGGAGTGGAGTGAGTGTTTATAAATCAGACACAATATGATTAAGTTTTTGAAGTAGAAAATTGTAATATTATGTAAAGGGACTTGCATAAGCTGCATACGCATCATATCATCAAAATCTGTCATCTCACTTACCATGTATTGAACCATCTTTTCTTAATTGTTTTCCACTCTGATGCAATGCAGAGATATATTCCAACTCTTTCACATCTGCAAAGGCACCGCATGGCTTTGTATGTGTTGCTCCCATAATAGTAGAGGTATAAATATACAACCTTATCTCTCACTGAGGGTAATCTATAGTATGTTCATTGTAGGTTAGTTCAACAAACATACTCTAATACGCCTACAATATCGCATTGAGTACTACGACAATCTAAACAGTATATCCAGGCTTCCTTTGAAGGCTAGAGCTTATTCTCTACAACAGCGATTGGCTATCTATCATCTACGATATCGATTGATAGATGTGCTTGTTTACTTTATTGTAATTGGGAGTCCTTTAGTTTGATTCCGTTCGTTTTTGTCGTTAGAGTTGTTAGTGGAGCTGTTTATATGATTAAATAGGTTGTGTTCATAACCCTAGAGAGATAAAAGTAACAGTTATATCTAAGCAACTGTGTATGATAGTAGCGTCGCAGGTCGGCACAGCAACAGCGCCTAAGTTTATGTATTTGGCTGGGTGTTAAGCTAAAGCTATCCCGGCTCAACTTACTCTTCATATCAGGATATCATAAAACCAGACATCCCTATTACTTTCATCAACATCTTTCAGTGGTCTAAATCCTTGCCTGATTATTCTTTAAGGTAACTTTGAATACTACCAGCTGATGAATGACTTCATTAGAAAAGCATATTAGTCTTCTACTAGTACTATGTACTCAGCTGTTTGTACTCCTGAAAGCACGAATCCTGTCCACTACTGGCTTTGTCGTTGCAATCACTATAGGAAATCTCAGAGGTTCAAAAACCTCATTCACTACAACGGCCAAGCCAATGTTACCATACTTTGGATCAATCTTAGAAGAAAGATCATACCCAACATAAGACTCCAATTTTGCAATCAAAGTTAATGAATCTATATCTGACATTTCTATTGCGCCATAAGTTACAAAACCAGTTGCTGCCCATACAAATGTCCACCATACAGTGAATGCAACACCATATTCAGTTGCTAGTATCTTAGCTTTCTCTTTGAAACTGAGATTCTCAAATTTTGTAGGTTCTCCTTTAGAGGTACTTAGTTTCGTTTCTTCTTTGTTATCTCCGTCACTTTTTGATGAATAACTGTAGAATCTCCTGTTCATTGATAACGGATCTAAGTTTTGTTTACTAGAATGATCATATACATTCATTTGTTGATACCAATCATATGTATTTATTTGTTGTTTAGTATAGAGTTGCAATGTTGTAGAGGAATAATTGTGGGTAGAAATAGTGGTACTACCGAGAGGAGAGATTGAGAATTGACGCCCTCCTATTCTTGACTTGTGTATCCGCGTGATAGTGTTGCGTAGAGCAGATGAGGCAAATAATTCGAGCATAGTTTGCTTGATTTTGTGTGTGATGTGTCTATATTTTTTATCAGTGTGGTTTGCAAACACGGAATTGCAATTTATCCTTAGCCCTCGGTAAGTAGCAACTCTAAACAATATACTGTTCTTCCAATACTGCTGAATGCCTCAAACGGCGGTATATATTGTTCTATCGACCGGCCCCAACAACCACCTCCACGCCCCACGCTCCTTAAAGGGAATAAATTACGGTTAGGGAATAAAATTGACGGTTAGTTTTGTGATGTGTTATCAATTTGTAGTTGTGTCAGCTCACGTCTCTATTATCATAAACCATGAAATCTCTATCGTCCATGATGATTATACCAGTCCTTCTTCTATTACTGTCGTTGTTGTTGGCGGCGGACATCAGATCAGTCGATGGGGCGACAACATCTTTCAATAATCACCAACAAACGGCATTTATTCTTTCATCGCAATCATTACCGCCAAGAGTATCACATCGGAGTAAGAGGATAATACCCTCAACAGTCATCACTACTACTAGTACTGTATCTAACAAAGACGATACGACTACACAATTATATGCTGGATCAGGCTTTGGTAGTAAAAGCTCTTCTTCTTCATCCTCCAAACCAACATCAACTAAATCTAATAACAAACCTAAAGAACTATTCGAATTACAGGAATTATCTGCACAACTTGAAACAATAAAGAAACAAAACATATTACTACAAAATCTATCAAAGGAGAAGAGTGAGGAATTATCCAACTATGTAAAGGCCGTGGTTGATAAGACTGATTCGCCAATTGATACTAAAACATCTTTTGGTACTGCAAAATTTGTTGCACAGGTTGAGAATAAGAGTTGGAGAATGATATTTAGTACTGATAGCAGTAGTAGTACTGATGGTAGTGATAAAAGTAAGGGTGATGTCGCTCCTGGTGAATTACCCTATGGTTCCACAGTTATCTTGCGAATAGGAGAATTTATGGGTACTGATGGAAGTTTAGATTATGTATTGAAGTTTAGTAAAAGGGTCTTGGGATTAAATGAATTAGTAGCTAAGAGTTCATGTTCGGTAGATATTGGTCCAGTGAATCCAGGCGTGTTTACATTTACATATGAAGATATCAAAACGAATATATTTGGTGTGTCGAATCTACCAGTGGGATTCTTTGGCTTATTGAAAGGTCGTGTGAACTATATAGATACTATTTGGTTTGATGGTGAAAGATGGATAGAACGGAATTATCTTGAGAATGGAGATGTGATATATTCAGTGTATGTTAGGGATACCGAGGATGAAAAGGAATATAAAAAGTAGGAAGGCAGGTTGTAAGCTAGATCTTCTTAATGGCAGGCTTTTAAAGCTTTTCCTCTTGATTATGGGTGTATAATAGACCTACCAGATAAGCAGGCCCGACCAGTAAGGCTGCAGGAGAGAGCAGCATGATATGTAGAGTTGAAGGAAGATAGAGCCAATGTACGGTATCCTTTTGGTATCCTTAATCTTTTGTGTGTAGATAAGGGTATGTTGTCGTTTGCGTTTGAACAGTGAACAGCAAACACTTTGCACTTTGGGAACGAATTTGATAAGCCGTGTAGTATTTGATCCTAGTTTAACATTAAATAATATTAATAATGAATCCAGAATAGTAAGTTAATTGGTGTTAAAAAGTGGTGGCCGGCGTTATAGATTATTTGGTTGAAAATGTAGGCTGAATTAAGAAGAGTTCGGGATGGATTTATGTGGTGCATTGCAATTAGTTGAGAGATTATAATGACCCAACTAGTGGATGGTATATAAATCTCCTACTCAACAATTTTATATTAATCGGGGTGCACATTGATGTTATATATTTCCATCTCTGTTGCTTGAGTGACCTTGCCGTATGTTACCAAAGCGGTGGTATTTTTTGGGCTATACTAACTCATTGCAAAGGACGCACGACAGCGTTAATAAACTATCGTTTGGTGGGGTGTAATTCGACATATTAGAAGTGGTGTCGGTGTATGATCCTGCAACTGTTTGGTTGTTTTTGTTGGTGGGGTGGGGAGGATTCGATATGCAGTTTTTTGTGCGAGAATTCTCATGCCATTTCTAACATATATATTCCTTTATTATCTTCTGACTATACTTTCGAAACAACTACAGCGATTATCTATTCAAACTACTTCTTATTGGAGACTCAGGAGTTGGTAAATCGAGTCTTTTGTTGAGATTTGCCGATGATACCTACACGGAGTCATATATTTCCACTATTGGCGTTGATTTTGTAAGTTGGTTTTGTTAAAGTTGCAATTTCAATTATATAAATTATTGTTGTGATTCTTCTCCTTGTTTGCACATGTATGCAGTATTTAAGGGAAGTGGAGTTATTAGTTTTAGGAGGGTGTTGGGGGTGAAGATCAATTGGGATGTTGGGAATATGACGTTAGGACTCTGCCAAATTTTGGGGATGGTGATTTTATAACACTGTTGTCCATGTTGTGCAAGGAATGCACCCAACAATTATTAGAAACACACTGCTTTGGGAATCATACAGAAAGGGGCGGGGTATGTGGGTACTGTCTATCCCAGCTAGATTAGTGCAGAGCAAACTTTGAGAAAGAGGGACGAGACAGACTTGCGTTGGCAGCCCTTTATGCACACACCGGAGTAGTCTTGTTGATTTGTTAGCGGGATAGTGGAACCGAGATTTATCCACTCCCCAGCCAATAACTTTCTACCTTTGTACATGCAAAACCACTAACCAATCTTTCACTTCCCTCACACATAGAAAATCCGAACAATTGAGCTAGACGGGAAAACAATCAAGCTTCAGATTTGGGATACAGCAGGACAGGAACGTTTCCGTACAATCACTTCATCATATTACAGAGGAGCACACGGTATTATTGTCGTATATGATGTCACAGATAATGAGTCCTTTAATAATGTGAAGCAATGGCTCCATGAAATTGACCGATATGCATGTGAAAATGTGAACAAACTCCTAGTAGGTAACAAGTGTGATCTTGAGGGTAAGCGCGTGGTATCAACAGAGCAGGGTAAGGAGTTTGCCGATGGACTTGGAATTGAGTTTTTGGAAACCTCCGCGAAGACTTCTACAAATGTTGAGCAGGCTTTCTTGACCATGGCCAGTCAGATCAAGGCTAGAATGAAGAACCAACCCAGTGCCGCACCGGCCTCCAAGCCTGGTGTTTCCCTCCGCAGCCAACAGGTTAAGAAGGAGAGTAGTTGCTGCTAAATGCACACATGATGTGAATTTTTTATACTGGGATTGTGGAAGAAGAGAGGGAAGTTCGTATGTAGGGGAGAAGATTCGGGTTATGCACAGAGGATATAATGTACCATATAAGGGGGCTCGCTTCTCTGTCATTCGGAACTCGTGTTAGATATGTCCATCAAACTGAGTGGACTGTGGATTATAGAGGGGAGAAGTTGTTAGGCACGTGACTGTTTTAGTGTTGTCTCTATGTAAGATATAAATATATCGTTGACCTAGACCGTCTGTATCTTTATATGTTGACTGGCCGCCCTTGAACTATAGGTATCAGGTTGTTAATCATTTGCGTATATACCCACTACATACGCTAATCAAATCTTCTTCACTGTGATTGTGGTGGTCATGTGAGCGGACAAATTTAGACTTCGCACTACTCATACTTCGCAGATATTGAGATTATCAACTATGCAAGAGATTAGGTAGGAGTCTCTCCAATCCTTATTGTGTACCATTCGTTCCATATTGTAGTACTCTAGTAGTAGTATTTTATTAAGATTACACTCAAGTCGCACAGATCACAGACAAAGTTAGGTTGCATTGCAACTATTTGCAACATAATTTGTTTAAGACATTAGATACAGTTTACTTAGTCTTCAACAACAACTGAATAATGATGAATGTCAAAGAACTGTCAACAATTTTATTAATGCTAACATTATTTACAAACAATGGCCATGCATTTATGCCACCCGCACCACATACAAGAATAACAAGTACACATCATATCGTATCTTCTACTACTGTCTCATTATCATCTACTGCTGATTTAAGTGCTGCACCATCAACCAAAGAAGAAGATGCATTAACACAATCATCTCCTTATCAATTAGGAGCATGGCTACCAATTGGATCTGCATCATCGCTTACTAGAATCAATCCATCTCAACATCGCATATGCGGAATTGATATTGCAGTTTGGCACAAACCCTTGCCCAAGAAATCTAAAAGGAATACAGTAGCAACAGAGTGGAGTGCCATGGTTGATGCGTGTCCACATAGATTGGCTCCTCTTTCTCAGGGAAGGGTAGATCCTGAGTCGGGATGTATTGAATGGTAAGAGTAGTAGTTTATATTTTGTGTCGGGTTTCTTTTACTTTTATCATTTATGATACTCATAATATATCTTATCATCTCATCTCCTTATCAAATAATCATATTATGATTCAGTCCATATCATGGCTGGCAATTTGAAGCAGATGGTACATTGACAAGGATTCCACAGCTGGAGGAGGGGCGTACTATCGAAACAGCAACAGGGGGTGCAAGTGCCTCTGCCTTGCCTCTACATCAAGCAGGAGATTTGTTGTTTGTTTTCTTACCCACTGATGTAACTGGAGAATCTTGGCCGTGAGTAGTTGTTGTTTTGAAAACTGGTGATATGTATGTGTCATACTCTTAATCTATACATTTGTCTATACTTACTTGCAGAATATCACGATTACCTGAACACCATTACCCCTATCTCCAAGACCATATTGATGAAGGTCGAACCTATTTCGTGAGGGATCTACCATACAGTCTCGACTTTCTACTAGAGAACTTTATGGACCCTGCTCATATACCCTATGCTCATCATTCATTGCAAGGAACTCGAGATGATGGTTCTCCGCTGGAAATGGGAGTATTAGTAAGCAATTTCACACATGTTGAGGCGAGCTTTAAAGATATATCCGGAGGAAAGAAACGAGATGGAGTACTCTCGTTCCAACGTCCTGCATTATATCACTTTCGAACTAGGGCAAATGCAACAGCAGACTATACACCGAATCTGCTCGTATTCACTGCTCCAATTGAGGAAGGGAGATGCAGAGCAATTCTGCCAGACTTCAAGCTCGGATTTCTGCCAGCATGGCTCGGTCACCTCGGCTCCAACAGGTTCCTGAATACTGATACATGGCTCCATGACGCGGAAAGGAATGCGAGGATACACATGGATACGCTCAACAAACAGAAGGGATCAGTATCGGTCGGGGCTGCTAAAGAAGGAAGGCAATCAACTGATGGACTAAACTACATATTGGCAGCCAAATCCGACCTTGGACCATCGCTTTTTCGTAAATGGTGGACAAAGCATGGACTGGCTGACTCGCCTCCCAACACATATGGTGCATCTTCGGTATCATCTCTTCCTTCACGTGCAATGAATAGAGCAGAACAAATAGATCCTTGGATATGGCATGCCAAGAACTGTATCAAATGTCGAAGAGCATTGAAGAATATGAGACTGTTACAAAAAGTGAACATAGTTGGAGCTACCATTAGTACAATCTTGCTGAGGAGAAAGCCACCCCTCGCTATTGCACTTGTACTGTCAGCTTTTTATGTACATAACTTCCTTCGTAAGTTTGCTACAGCAATTGAAGGAAATAACAATAGAGCAGAGATTAACGATCGAAGTGTAGCTGCAACAAAGGAAAGCAAGGCGGCATCAAAAGATCATACTGCTTGAGAAGAAGTCGATGTAGACGAGTCAGAGAAGCACATGGCGTAGCTAAAAGTAAAGTAAATTACAGTCGTATGCTCGTCTCATATGATATCAATCTATAAATGAATTATAAAAAGTTACTATTATTTGGTGGAGCAGAGTAATCTTCATGATACAACACACTGCTCTCCATCTAGCTTTCCATCTCCAGCCTGGCTTGGACCACGGAAGGTGTTTGGGCCTAGATTTTCTTTCTCGGGACAAGAGGGTTGAATCATAACAACTCTATCTTCCAGCACAATTACTTTCTCAGCATATTCTGCTGCCAAGCCCTTACCAGGAATCATGTGAGTACACAACTGAAGGAACCCGAAATTACCAAACTTGTCGAATTTGACCTGTAGTTCATCCATGGCATCATTCCAAGAAGTGGATGGTGCTAAGGAGGCGTCCAAGTGACCAATAGCAATCGCGTCAGCAGTTTTGTAAGCACACACCAACCTACCCATTTCTCTGTGATTGGCAATGAGTCGTTTGGCATTCTTGAGATCGTCTGGAAGTCGCTCTCCATATAATTCTAGAAAACCAGGCGTGTTCATAACAATCATACTATGACCATATTTGGGTTGAAGATTTGCATCAAGATCGAGAACAGCCACACAGTCCATTATATCATATCGCAGAATAATAGCTTGCACTAATACCTTCTCGATCTTTTCTAGCATGACTTTCCGACCGGCCTCTTCGACATTTTCCAGATGACTCAAATACTTCTTTACATCCTTTTTCGACCCACCGTCAAGCTTGAGGAGATAGAAAGTTCATACTAGTTAGTGTCTGTTATGTTCATATGATATGAACAATTATCAATACCTTCTGCTTACCTTGATCATTTGAGCGTTGTTGGCAATAGGGTAATTCACCAGGAGCGACATCACCCTTACTTTTATCACTACCATCAGTACTACTACTGCTATCAGTACTAAATATCATTCTCCAACTCTTATTCTCAACCTGTGCA
>Ga0214477_101118_pt1 | contig 14712 bp, 13 predicted proteins | sample M1_20Mar14CPVII9_FD_165058 | JGI IMG/M metagenome (GOLD analysis project Ga0214477, IMG submission 165058) | Marine eukaryotic communities from Monterey Bay, California, United States - M1_20Mar14CPVII9sort6BwellC16 | ecosystem: Environmental > Aquatic > Marine > Unclassified | place: USA...
CTGTTAGTATAGAGTGTGTGAATTGTTGCCCTCGATCCTCAATCAATATCTCCTTACAAACTCAAAAGATCATGTTTATTAAATTGGGTTGGTTTATTACTAGGTTTTATTCTAACTATGGATAACTAATCTTACTTCGATATAGAGCCCATGGTACATAAGTAGGTAGACTGCACATTGATAGTCTCTCTCTGGTTGCTGTTTGTAGTGTAGGCGGGGTGGCTGTAGTACAGGTTCAGTAGTGATAGTTTAAGTATAGTGTTAGATGTTTCATTATATCAATAATCTGGTTCAAAGATCAATATAAATTTTACACATATCTTGTGCACAAAAGTTTTCCTATCTTGCAAATTACAGTGGGTATTGTAAGTTGCACGATAGTGATTAGTGATAGTAGTATAGTGATAGTAAGTTGGCTCTACTCTAGAGATAATAAATGGTTATTGAGCTTCCTGGTAGTATTAGCATTATATAAAGGAATAAAAAGATGATGAGCACAAACAAAAGAAGATTTGCAAGTAACAATTGCGTTACATGTATTGCAATTATATCATCGACAGCACGGTATAATCAGCATCATGCATTTGCATTCGATATTATGTCCTTATCTCTTGGAAGAATAAGACAACCAGTGCATAGAAGATCTAGAAACATACACAACAAACTACATGCTACACCTCCTATGGATGCTTATCCACCACCGCCAATTCATCGTCGACATCCAAATGCTGCACATAATAATAACAAACAATCAATTAGATCCGCAATAAGAAACATGAGAAGAGGTACACCAATACAAGATGTTCGATACTCTCAATTTCTCAAACTTGTCAACAACAAACAGATCGATAAGGTTACCTTTTCATCAGATGGAACTAGTTGTGTTGGCCATCTGTGCCCTCCAAAGAGAAAGTTATTCTCATTTAAGAAAACGCGACAACAAATACAACGACAGCAGCAAGTACGGATAAATCATTTACCAAATGACCCTGGCCTTCTCGATACCCTTACAATATACAATATTGATATATCAGTTGCAGATACACTATCAGCAAAACAACCACGCAATGTCACTGCTGCATTTAGAAAGCTAATTGGTCCATTGTTATTATTTTCTAGTCTCTTCTTTCTTTTTCGGAGGAGTGACGGTTCATCAAGATCACCATTGGCTATTGCAAAAATGAAGCCATCCTTTAATTGGTACCCTACAACTAACATTACATTTGATGATGTAGCCGGCTGTGACGGTGCCAAGCTTGAGCTTGCAGAAATTGTTGACTTTCTAAAAGAGCCACAAAGCTATACAGCTAATGGATGCATTATTCCAAGAGGAGTATTACTACATGGACCCCCTGGAACCGGGAAGACTCTACTAGCAAAAGCAGTTGCGGGCGAAGCAGGTGTACCTTTCGTTTCAATATCTGGATCTGAGTTTGTAGAATTGTATGTAGGAGTAGGTGCTTCGAGAGTACGAGAATTGTTCTTTCAGGCAAAAAAGAATGCACCATGTATTGTATTCTTAGATGAGATTGATGCGGTGGCAAGGCAACGAGGTGCGGGCTATGCAGGCGGAAATGATGAGAGAGAACAAACCATAAATCAAATACTAGTAGAGATGGATGGATTCGATGGAAACCCAGGAATTATTACTATTGCCGCTACGAATAGAGTAGACATATTAGATGAAGCTTTACTGCGTCCAGGAAGATTCGACCGCAAGGTTGCCGTTGATCTACCAGATGTACAAGGGAGGATACGAATATTGAATGTACATTCCCGAGGTAAGCCACTTGAACCAGATGTAGACCTCGAGGCCATTGGACGGCGTACACCTGGCTTCTCTGGTGCTCAGCTTGAGAACTTGATGAATGAGGCTGCTATTTCTGCTGCAAGAAGAGATAAAGCGACTATTGGTTGGGAGGAAGTTGATGGCGCGCTAGATCGCATCATGGTTGGTCTTGAGAAGAAGGGAGGAACTGCCACTCTTTCAGTCAAACAGAATGAATTGGTTGCCTACCACGAGGCTGGACATGCAATTTGGAAAGTCCGCGTTAGTATTGCTTTATCATGTGAATTCGTGTGCTCATTATGAGCCTTGGTGTCTTGGCTGCTTCATTTGACTTTATTTTGCCTTTATTAGATTGTCTTTGCAAACCACATGCACTAACATAAGTTAATATCTCCTCTCTTTCATCTTCATAAATCATGCTAACGCGCATCTTCCAGCGGTGCTTTGATCCCCGACTACGATCAAGTACAAAAGATCTCTATCATACCCCGTTCCAACGGAGCTGGTGGTCTCACCTTCTTCTCACCCCAAGAACAACGTCTTGAGTCTGGAATGTACTCCAAGCAATACTTAGAGTCTCAGATTGTTGTCGCACTTGGGGGTCGGGTAGCAGAGGAGATTATTTATGGTGAGGATGAAATAACTACTGGCGCATCAAATGATTTTGAACAAGTTGCCAATATTGCCAAGTCAATGGTAAAGGAATGGGGTATGTCTGATAAAGTCGGCGCTCTTGCTCTTGTCGAGCCTCAATCTGGTGGACCATTCATGGGACGTTCCATGGGTCAACGCCAAACGCAATGGGGAGGCAAGATTATGTCTAAAGTTGACTCGGAGGTTGAGCGTCTTGTGAACAACTCATACTTGACAGCCAAGAACATTTTGATGTCAAACAGACCTCTTCTTGATCACCTTGCCAAGACATTAATTGAGCAAGAAGTTGTCAGTGCCGAAGAGTTCCAAATGATGTTGGTTGAGTACAATTCCATGGTTGTACCATTTGAAGTTATTGGTGAGGAAAGGAACAGAGATAAGCTTCCATTTAAACAGTTTCCAAAAGAGTTGTAAACGCATGTAGATTAAGTGCACATAATGTTATAAATGTAGATTAAGTCATTCTACAGCTCATCAAGTCTTGGGTCTGTATCAAACATTTCATAACTAACTTCGTATTGACTACCATCTTCTTCTTCCCCATATGGTTCGCCCCCAATTGCAAAGATGAACATGTGGCCTTTGACATCTTCTCCTTTCTCTTGTCTAGGAACTATCTCTTCGTAGCCTACTATGTAGAACCCTGCTTCTTCAGCAGTGCGCTCTACATATGATCTAGAGTGAGCATATCGACCTGAGCTCTGAAGCTTCCAACCTGTTTGAGGAGCATCCTCTTCTTCTATTCGCTCACATGAGAATACCAAGAATGAGCTTTGACTTTCATCTCCTTTGGAGAGTTCAGCAAAGTTGTTCAATACCTTCTGTAGGTCGCCCAGGTACACCAAGACGTCTGCTGCAACGATTAGATCAAAGCCATCATTTTCTAAACTGTCGTCAGGTAAACCCAAAGCTAACTCATCTATGGAAGCTGTTTCTAAATCTAGAGCTACCAACTTGTCGTATAATGATATCTTCCCTCTTTCATCGTTTGCTTCTTCTTCTGTACTATCATTCTCCTCCGTCTTCAACCCACATCCCTTGGTTAATGTACACTGAGAAGCCAATTCTAACATTTTCTTTGATAAATCAACTCCGACTAGTGGACCTTGACATAGGGGTCTTAGAAATCTACCAGCCAGTCCTGTGCCGCATCCAGCGTCGAGTATTGAATCAAACATGTCTTTGTTTGGCGACATTTGTAACAAATCATATGCGGCTTCTCCTATAAGGTGTGGAACCTTGTAGCCCAAGGCACCGAGCTTCTCATCAAATGTGTCGGCAAAGTCGTCGAATAATGCTGAAACAAATTCATTAGATGCTCTATCTTTTCCTTGACTAAATTCATCGTCTCCATCCTCGCCAGCTGTCATTGAATTAAGCATATGAATTGCAACGACATTCTCATCATTCAAGTTGACTGACATCCTCAGTGCATTTACAGCATTACTTTCACATACTACTTTTGAAGATTTCTCATCTACACCATCTTGTACATCTATTAATAGTGACTCTTCCTTCATTAATTTCAGACAGTCTGATCCTGATAGCTCCGACAGAATACTTGCATATCCATAATATAACTTTGAGAGATACTGATTAAGTGCATTAACTTGTTCTTGTGCTTCGTTAAACTTCTCCTCGTCAAATTCTCTAGTCTCTGCATCTTCATCGTTCACCATTTGATCGATGTACTTTTCATATTCTTGTTTCATCCCCTCTAATAGTACAATAGCTCGTTCATAACTTCGTCGAGCGCCATATCTACCTGTAAAATCACCAAGTTCTTGCTTAGCAGCTGCCATATTGGCGTATGCATCCCATCTATCCTCCTCTGAAGCTTCTACAGCAATTTGATATAGTTTGGCAGCTTCTCTTGTGATCTCAACTGATTTTGATGTATCTTGTAGTATCAACGCCAAGTTGAAGGCAGCATCAGCGTCTCTGGGAAATGATTTCAATACATGTCGTAAAGTAGATATTGCCCTTGTAGTACGTTCCTCTTTGATTGATTCATCTTGTTCAATCTCATTCATATCAATTAAGGTACTTGCCAAGTTTATATTGCAATATCTTTCATTAGAATCAAATGACAAACATGATTCATAGTGCTGAATAGCTTTGGCCAAGTCGCCTGAAGATAACGCATTATTACCCTCTTGTAGATGATGATTGATTTTACTTGCATCGTAGTCGGAGTAGGATGATGATTGAGAGGAAACTGTAGTTACTTGTTTGTTTGTTGATGTGAATAGTATCAAGTTGGTTAGAAGAACTGCCGCTACTTTTGTCACCATTATTACTACTCTTGTCATTATGAAATGTACTAACTAAGTAACTATTTCAACACCGCTGAAATATCAAGATAATACAACTGACAATGCGTGTGCGTGTGTCATTTTTTTTGCAATAGAAATCGAGAGAGGTATCAATACCGCGATTGGCAATATAAATCATGTATTGCAATACCTAATTGTTATCTCCTTGTTTAATATACTTCAATCAAAGTATAGGCAATGAGGTAGATTATTTCATTTGTGAGTGCATGTGACTTGCCCTGTGCCCTTTTGGTTGCCCTTTTTTCGACATTCAAAGAGTCAAGTCATTGAGAAAAGGGAGGTAGCGGTGGTATGTAAGTGTAATGTACAGCGCCGAGGCTAGACGGGTAGTATTGTGCATAGTATAGGGTTGCAATTGTCATAGAAATATTGTTTATCTGGTCGTCGGTTGAGCGTCGAGTCGTCATCGAAGCTCTTTTTTGTGCACATCTTATGCACATTTTTGTGATGTGCGCTTATGAGTGATTTGATACCCTACAATACAACATCAACTTTCAATAACTCATACCTCACAAATACCACCTTATCGTTATTTGCCCTACATTAACTTTCAATATCTCTCTTATCTCACAAATACCTACCTTCTTTCATTTTTTTCACTAGAACTAGCACTTTGAATCAACAATTAATAATAAACTACTAACAAACAATGGGAGGGGGTCATCATCACGTAACACCAGGCTCCGAACCTAAAAAGGATCAAGACTTGGAGGCAATCAAGGCAGCAAAAATTCCATTGGCATGGCGTGATACATGTTCCCATATATTAATTGATTTAAATAAATGTCGTCGGGAAACTTGGTGGAATCCTAATAAGTGTGAACATGCACGTCATATATATGAAGAGTGTGAATACAATGCTTACTTGCAACGTATTGAGGCAAAAGTTCAGGAGTCGAAGATATTAGCAAGCAGTGCATCAAGTGATTAAATGATTAGTGTTAATACATGATATTAGATTGGGTAGATTGTTTGGTATTAAATGGGAGGTTATGTAATCATTAGCCAATAATAATAAAATTGGGGGGTATGGTTGCAATAATTGAATGAAGAGGGTGGATATCAATTAAGGTGGAGGGACAAACTTTTGTCACATATGGAGGAAATTGTAGAGTAGTTGCATCATGGTAGCAGATGATGATTGTTTTATTCCACACACTTTACCTATACTACTTATCTAACTTGCTTCCACACCAAGTATTTAGACAACTATCAACCAACTGAGGGCTAACAGCCTTGTCATCTAGGAAAACATCCACAAATGAACTTCCTAAACCCTTGAACTTAGCAGTGCCTTGTACAACTCCATCGATACTAACACTCACTCCATCCTCTGAACAGTCAAATCTCAATATTGTTCCCTTGTTTGCCTTGCCGCCTTTACTTTTAACTCCATCCACAATTAAAGTTTCAAGCACTTTTATATCATCATTTGAGCCATCATATCTTGGTTTTATACTATCGGCAATCGCGCCCGCAATCGTTGCAGCGTCGGCATTAAACGTCATCTCCAATACAAACGATGTCTTGGGAGAGGATGCACTAAACGTTCGTGCTGCATTATCCAGTGCAGTTTGAGCCTCTAGTTTCTGCTTGCCTTTTGGATATCCTGATAAGGCTTCCATCGCTGATGGTGACGAATAAACACCAACTGCATAAACATTAATAATTGCCTTCTTTCTTACACCAACGCCAACTAGATATAGTCCATCATCAAGCTTGGGATCAAAGCTAACACCAGTGGCCTTATCTTTGATAGGCATACTCATGGCTTCAATATCATCACATCGTTGCTGAAACTGCTCAGCTATTTGCTTTGAGGCAGCTTCTTCTACAACTTTACTTTCTTCTTGTTTAAATGTCTCTTCAGCTTGTTGTAATAGCTTTTCGGAGGGTTCCACGGTGGTGTTGACGGAACTTGCCATTTCAATTGGCTGTTGCTTCAGCTCAGTCAGCTCTTTCTGTATTTGTGACAATCTCGACTCGGGGTCTGAGTGGCCTTTTAGCATAGCAAGTTCTGCTTTCATTTGATGCAGTCTTTCTAATCTGTCATCGGTAGTACAATATAGAGAAGATGCTGTAGGAAGGTCCGAATCACAAAGATCGCCTTCTTGTTCAATTACTTGTTCAGTAGTCTCTAACTCTCGAACTAATCGCTTCATTGCGTCTTCTTCCACCTTGTTAATCTCCTCACTACTCGCGTCGCCTTCGCCATAATTACTATTGAAATCAATGTCATCTCCAAATTGATTGACTATAAGCCACTTTACTTGCATGAGATGACTAATAGCATTTGATCGTTTGATTTGGTAAACACCAGCAAAGGGACCATTAAGATCCTTACAAAAGTTGAAGAACAGTATGTACAAAGAAAGAAGACCTGCAAAAAGAAGACTTGCCTCTTGTGGAGGGTGCCATATATCTTCTATTACTTTGTACGAAGCTGTTACATAGGCAACGATACTCACAAATGATAGTGATGTGATGAGAAGAAAGTGTGTTGGTGGCAAGCTTGATGCTTCATCTGACAATCGGAGAGCTCTAGTTTCCATCAGCTGTGCAATTTCTCCCCTCAACATACTAGTAAGGCTCTCCTCTTGAGCTGAGTAGTCGTCATCGGCGCCATGTAAATAATGATAATCATCAACAATGTTCAATAGATTGGAATATGTATCAGCTTTCATAATACTAAGTAATTCTACACCCCTCGTCCGTGATATAATGATACGAACTTGATTCGCAACCAATTGAAGAGATTCCTTTGCCCAATCGGGCTCGTTGGCAAATAGGGAGATCAAGTTCCTGGTGACTTGAGACAGTAACATGGCCTCGGTGGTTACATTTTCTTGTATTCGTGTGAACCGATCGTATAGTACTTGTAGAGTCAATGCTAATAAAGTGGCATATAGTACACCGACTGTTGATACGATGAGTTGAGTGTTTGTTAGTTCTTATGACTATTCATATACACGCATAATACCATGTAATACACACTCAGAGAAAAACTCACCATTTGGAGCAATCTGGCCGACAATAGTATCAAAGTCCTCCGGATCTATAGTTTGAAAATCAACAAAGATTCGAAGAAATAAAGGAAACGCAAAGTATGAAGCAGCAATTACTGATATTCTGAATACTGGTGCGGACCAATACCTATCCTTAAACGGAGCTTGTTTTTGGTTTATATCATCAAGTGATGGCGGGTTGGTCAAATGGTTTTGATCTAATAATTCTTCAGTACCATATTTCCTTTCTGTCATGGCTGTATATTTGTTCTCTACATTGCCTTTTGCATAATTCATTCGTCTCTTTGTTCTATCCCATGGACTCATATCTCTTGATTTCTTTGATATTTGATCTAGAGGACGTTCCCGCTCCCTGTTTAAATAGAGATATAAATAGATAATATAGATTGAATGTATGAGTGCAAATCATATAAATGAACACATCATATGCACATATAACAAATTATAAAATGTACCCATCATCATGTACTCATATAACCAAACAGCAAATTACCTCAAATATATACACATACAATATATACTTGTAATACTTCTCACCTTTCCAATACCTCCCAGAAACTCATACCCAACTTCTCCTCTTCTGCTGAATACTCTGAATCTATAGATTTTGCAATCCCCGTATGATCACAATCTTCTAAAAATATTGCACATTTCTCATCATCGGTAACTGCTATTCCATCACTGCCATGATTATGACGACCACGTCGTACGCGTTTACGTCTACGACGTCTTGTTCGCATATCCAATTGTGTAGATATTGTATTGTATGTTGTAGTAAGACAACAGTCATTATGTCTTTGTTGCAATCCTCTTGTTGCAAATAATGATATGTGCGCAGATGGAATGAGGGCACTACCAATCGGCACAAGAGACAATACACCTATCACAGCATTAGACCGCCGCATGATTATTATATATGGATTCTATATCCTCTCTTTCAATTGGGTTGTTGCCTTATGTTGCCTTTGTAGCCTCAAGAAAAACACTCTCATAAAAATAAAAGGACCTCGGGTGCTCTTCGTCTCAGATGGCAGACAACAATGATACCGGCCACCTTACTTGTATAATATTAATTCTTAACAGAAGATAGTTATCCAATTAGAGTTTATTTGCTATTTATTGCAATCGGCTGATGACATTATACCATGAAGACTTCTATTGCAACAACAATGATATCTCTACTCTTCGTTACTTTGCTGGTAGTATCAGTAAATGGCCTGCAAGTCCGATCGCCAGCAGCTCCCTATCAAAGGAATTATAGGTATCAAACTAATAATAAAAGAGCAACAACAACACTACACCTCCTCAAAGGATTAGAACCAACAGTTGATGATGATATACGTCGGGAAGTAGAGGAAGCTAACATATCCAACTTTGACTTATTCAAACAGCAATTAGATGATGGTAATTCTATCCTGGAGGCTATATCAACAGTAATGAAAAGACGTAAAGACAAGGCTGGTGATTATGAAAACAAATATAAGATATTATCAGATTATAGAAGTTATAGTAATAAGGAATTATTAGATACTGATCACTTCTTACAAGCTCCGACATTGGATGATTTAAATCAAGAAGAGGCTGATAAATCCAAGATTATTTGGGTTACCTCTGCTTTTCGGGCGGGTGTGTTCCTAAGTGCCTTCTTCTTCTTCCCAGTGTTGTGTAATGTATTAAATGCATTAGTGGAGGTATCAGATGATGAATTTGATATTATAAATGAACAATTTACTCCTGGGATTGGTATTTTATATGGTACATTTGTAGCATTAACATTGGATATATTATATGAAAGACAAGGAAAAGTTCAAGAGAATGCAAGTGTCGAGGCATCACTCCTTTCACAAGTTACACAGAATATATTAAACTTATTTCGAGATGACTCTGAAATTGCCAGAGAGGCAACTCAAATCATTGCTGATCAAGTACGGATAATTGTCTATCGCTCAAGAGGGTCGGAGATGCTGAGTATTATGAGAGCCGATCCCTATGCTAGATTATTATCGATTGTGGACCATTTTCAGAGAGATAAGAAGTCTTTTACACCACAGCAGGAGGCGTTGATTGATGGATTGAGGGGTGAGATTCCTGCATTGATGGAGGCACGAGCCAAGAGATTATCTGATGAGGCGTCTTCCCTGCCACCGGTAAGATTTGCGGTGTCTAATTTGTGTATCATATATTTAGAACCTTCTTCTCACCTTGAACTGAAATGAAATAGACACACTTCTTAGTGTTGCTGCTATTGACAGCTCTATCACTGATTGGGTTCACAGCCGCAACACTTACCATTGTTGATTCTGATGGAAATGTGCCAATCGAATCTAGAATGGTCTTTGCTGGTCTTTCTGCGGTGTATGTTCTCTTCTTTAACTTTTGTAAAGATATGAATGATCCGTTTGATGGTGTGTATCAAATCAAACGATCGAGTGCTGCAAGTTATCTACTTCAAATCAAGTGGCTTATTGCTAATCAGTCATTTGGGAAGGATGTCAGGTTTGACACGAGAGGACTCGATCCAGTCTACGATGGAGATGAAGTTGTTGAGATTGGAAAGGGATTGACAAAAGCATCATCATCTACTGAGTCGCCATCAGAGACACCAAATGGGGAGACAAGTGCAGGAGGGCAGAACGGGGAGGAGAGATTGCATCAACTTCAAACAGAGCTTGCAAAACTAAGAGAGTTGCAACAACATCAATCAACATCTGCAGCTCCTAGAGTAGCTATAGGTAAAGAAAGATCATCGGCGAGTTCATTTGTGCCAGAACGAGAAGAAGGCAAGATCGGGTTTTAGGTTATGTTGTAAAAAGACTAGTAAAAAGTGCACATATCTGATATATCATGTTCATTTGAACTACGAGAAGTTTAAGCTACATCTATCATCACTTAGCACAGACAAACATTGATAACAACCACATTCATTGGTCCATCTTCATTTATAAGCTATCCTGCCCGTACGCCTCAGCAGTTTCCTGATGTCCCTTCCAATACTCAATCATCTTTCCGATCTGTTTCACCCCAATCTCTAAGTTTCTCACTACCAGAAAGTAGATAAGTATGTGTTAGAGAGATGTATATTTATCAAGCTCCGTATACACATGTACATATTTATTCAAATAATAAACTCACTCGCTGGACCATAAGAGAACCTAACAAAGTTGATACACTTTGATTTGTGGAGGTTTCTCATATTCCTTGGGTTAATATCAAAGAATACACCAGGGACAATTATCACATTGACCTTTACACACTCTTCTAAGAATACTAAGCAATCATCTAAAGGAGGAGGGAGTGCAGATAGGTCTGCCCAGACATAGAATGTGGCGGAGGGTTCCCATTTAACGGTTATACCAAGGCCTGCTAGTTCCCTTAACAGAAAGTCTCGCTTGGCCTTGAAATGTCTCTGCAACGCCCAAGTGTCTTGACGGATAAAAGTCATGTCCATTAAGGGAAGGCTCAGCTTTTGTAGGGGTGCGTTCGCGCCTCCGTCGAGGAAACTCCCTGCACTGCTTAGCATATTACAGATTTGCTTCGGCGCAACAATCCAACAGACTCGGAATCCTAAGAGTAAACGACGATAAGATATGTGCATATGATATGATCAGAAAAAGTTGACTATACTCTATGCAACTTACCTGGACAGCGCCAATTTTTTGTGAGACCATTGACAATGATTACAGGGTCTTCATTGACGTCATCCACATAAAGAGCTGAGCTAACAGTCTTGGGCCAGTTACTATCATCGTCGGCTCCACCATCCTGGGGATCTACTGCATCCCCGTCGTAATAATAATGAGAATAGAATTCATCCATCAATAATGCGATTGATTGTTTGCGAGCAGTCTCGACATACTTCTTCAGTTCTTCTCCTTCAAGACTCTGCCCCGTTGGATTTGCCGGATTGGACAATAACATAGCACCAAGACCACGACCTGTTGCTTCAAACTTGAATTCTTCAGAACTCATGAGAGCCTCGTTACAATCACGGTGAAGTAGAGGACTTGGCGAGATACGCATGAACAATCCTAAAGCTTGCTGATAAGCTGTATAATCGGGTGTAAAGTATCCCACTTGAATACTAAACAGAGTATGAATATTCGCATGGTTAGCACATATGACATATGATATAAAAACACCTATTGCATAAAACATTATACAAACAATAGGACATACCTTCCAAGAGCTGCCATGACACGAGTTAATCCAGCCCTACCTCCTGGTACAACGCAGACATTCTCATAAGTATACTTCGATTCCTTCTCTTGACGATAAAGCTGGTTATAATAGTTTGCAACTTTCTCTCGTAATTCAGTAAGACCAGCTGTTGGCGCGTACTCAAGCATCTCATCAGCTATGTTCATATGATAATCACGATCTGGTGCTCCCGGAAGATGTCCAGTTTCCGGTGCTCCTTGCCCCATGTTCGCCCACTGTATAGTATATTATAGTATAGTATAGAGTAGTATGTATAGTATAGTATAGTATAGTATAGTTAGTATAGTATAGATAGTATAGTATCATTAGATATTGCAACAACGAGACATATCATATTATTATATGCTCTATAAAAAAAATAGATACTCACCTCAGAATTTGCATTGTGAAAACCATATCGTTGAGCACGAGCTGTTGCATAGATTACACCCGTCTTATTAACATGATGGAACATTTCAAATGGTTCAGTTAGTTCCTCGTTGGGCACTTTGTCCTCTTCATCGATGGTACCCATATTCCTAAGCGATGTTGCTCGGTGTTTGTGGAACTCGAGAAACACTTGATGTGCTGATGATCGACGTTGCGCTTTCGACATGGTTGTTGTAGTAGATGATAGATGTGCGGTAATGGTAGAGCACTTCAGCTGCAATAGATGCACATTCTAAAAAAGATATCCTATCATCAAAGTATAAAGATCCATTTTTTCTCAGATTGCGACACGTGTCACGGTCTCACAAGACCACACCATTTGAATTGGGACTGATACTGTATTATCAAGAGAATACTGGTAGAATAGAAACCAGTTATATATAGTGAGATTATAAGTAATAACAATACCAATCCACATATTATAGGGCAAGCCTCCTCACTATGTATATCGTAATGTTGGTCATTGTCGGTATCCTCAAACTGCGTCCGGGGGCCAAAGCCAAAACTAATAACTAAAGTATCGAGATTGTAGATAACTAAGTTGGTATCAATAATTGACGATAAGGAATAGAGTACAACGAATCAGCCACTGTTGATTGTTACCCTTCATTTTGTTGGTATTAGAAGGCGTGAAAAAATTAGAGCAGCAGCTAATTATTAGTTACAATCATACCATTGCAATCAAGTAATAAACCCAGTAACTAAAAATTCTGGGTTCCGCACAATTTTTTTTATGAGAGTTTATACAGTGGCCCTCACTCACAAAAATGTCGAATGATCGGCCATTGCAATAAAACTACATGGAATACCGGCCTAAAATTTCACAAGGATTCTCTACAACATATTTGTAGTTCACAGTAGAAGCGGTTTGTGGTAATCTGCCCACCCTTTGAGACGGATTAGTCTCCTTTTGAGGTGCCCATACTTCAGTCAAAAATTGGACCTAGATCAAAAGTCAAAGTGTTTTAGGACACTTCAAACCATTTCCAGGTTAGTGGTGCATTCGAATTTGGGGTGAGGAGGCCATATTATTGAGCTACAGACGTCGTTATGCCAGAAAAATGAGGTTGTGCAGGGTCGAGACTAATTAGTCTCATTTTGACGAACCTTAATATAACAGCTAAAACCCTATTTTAGGCCTAACCTATAGGTATATTTTACCTAGTTTTGGGCCCTAGGTTAGCCAAAACTAGGTTTATGACCACAGGGGATCGAACTCGGAGGATCATACTGATAGTCTTACACCCATTTTCACAGAAGTAGGCGCAGTCTAGTGCTTATAACTCCTCTATACCTCGAGATAGAGGGTGAGGAATTTTTTCCCCTGAAAGCTGAGATCCTTAGCTTTAATTTAAGTATAGGTTTCCCTATGGTTAAATCAAAAACCATAATACATTATAATTTTGTAAATAGGAGACGAATTCGTTGAATTTGAGACGAATTAGAGGTGCCGGGCAGATTACCATTTGGTGTAGATCGGCCTTTGAAAAATGGCTATTTTTTACCATGCATTTTACTTAGTGAATCAGTTTATGCTCAATAACTTTTTAACTAACAATAATCATACTAAGGCAGTACCAGATTCGGAATCAGCGTGCAAAACTGCATAAGATAGGATGTCTCCACATCTATAATTCGATGATTGGAAGACCTTCATATTTCAGATTTGTTAGTGATTTTGCTCATTTTTACTTAGTGCGGAAGCTAAAAAGGATACCTTTGCAAAATTTACTGGGTTATATAAATAAATTTACTGCAAACAACAACCACCTACCCTAATAATGGATAAATTCCGTCAAAGAGTGGCAGAGGAATCTGCCAAGTTGCATGAGGCAGCTATGCAGCTAGGCTCATTAGATGACATGGCTCAAAAAGATGAGTATATCAAATCAGATGGATTAAAGTTATCTGCAAAGAAGACTAGAACTAATGAATCACATTCTACTACTGAACTACCAAAAGTAGTCGAAGATTTGTCGGAGAGATTTACAGATGCTTTCTCGGGAGCGGCACGTCGTACTCCACCACGTACAACAGTACATCAAAAGCAGCAGTCGATTAAGAAACAATCTATACCAACTACAAGTGATGTTAGCAGCAAGCCAAATTCAAGAGGAGGAGAAAGTACATTTAATTCGACTGAAAAGAAGCCACAACTAATGTCATCTGTGGCTGCATTATATGAAGACAAACATATCAACAAGAAGAATGGTATAGATAAACAATCTGTAGTGAAACAGCAGACTACTACAAAAACACA
>Ga0214477_101119_pt1 | contig 14708 bp, 12 predicted proteins | sample M1_20Mar14CPVII9_FD_165058 | JGI IMG/M metagenome (GOLD analysis project Ga0214477, IMG submission 165058) | Marine eukaryotic communities from Monterey Bay, California, United States - M1_20Mar14CPVII9sort6BwellC16 | ecosystem: Environmental > Aquatic > Marine > Unclassified | place: USA...
GTCAAAACCAAAACTCGAGGCTCGGAGTTTTTGTCCGAATCGGATACTTTGATAACATATAAGGATATTTATCGGCAATATCGGTATCTTTTAATTTTGTTAGTGATCTTTTTTCCAAATTACCGTGGGTGTGAAAAGTGAAACTTACTAATTTTTAAAGTTCCCCAATAGTTCCAGATAACTTTTGTGGGTGATAAATGATAAAGTTGTTGACGGCGTGCGTACCATATAGTAAATCAATGAGCGGATGGGGCCGAGTAATAAAAGGTCTAAACCGTGTAACAACGAATGGTGCCTCACGGATAACAAATGCTGTCATTACATCAAGCTTTGCTAATAAGCACATACCTGAATTGACAAACACCATCATTAAAGCTGGATCTCAACATGCTGCTGTTGTACAATCGTATTATGATAAGGTTAACAATACTAATAATGCTAATTTAAAAAATAGAGGTGATTTTGATAGTAGTATAATAAAGGGAGACAGTGTTGAACAGCCCAGTCCATCTCATACTACTCAACATTCATCTTCAGATGTGAGTCAGCAAGAAGATGGGAGAGATATACGTATGGAACAAGATGATATATCTAAACAAGTGGATATATCTTTCAAAGATGATACTCATAACAGTTATACTTTAGCATCAAAAGTACAACCACTGGATATATCTTTAAATGCTGATATTCATAGTGGCAACATTGATACTATATCAACAAAAACAAAAACACAATCTACTACTAGTACTAATGACAATCATATACATACAGAAACTGCAACAACTTATAATGATGAACATCAGACTAAACATTTGCCCGAAGGAAGTGCAGTACCATCAGGACGAGTATCACGAGCCTTTGGATTTGCTCAATTAGGTGCAGGGCTAGCAATCGGTACTCTATCCGAATTGGCAAAACGAACAATAGGACAATCAACATCCTCCGACCCAATTGTACTATCCAATGATGCCAATGCACAGCGTCTATCTGATTCATTACGTCGTATGAGAGGAGCGGCGATGAAACTTGGACAAATGTTGAGTATACAAGATGAGTCGATAGCACCATCTGCATTGACGAATGCACTTGCACAAGTTCGAAAAAGTGCAGAGGCCATGCCACAATTTCAATTGCAACAACAACTTACAGCTGAGTGGGGCGAGAATTGGAAAGATGAGATTGAATTAGAAGATCGTCCATTTGCTGCCGCAAGTATTGGACAAGTCCATCGAGGTACATTACTAGCTCCAACAAATGATGATGGTATAACAAAAGTAGCAGTCAAGGTCCAATATCCAGGAGTTGCAGAGTCCATTGAAAGTGACCTATCAAATCTAACCATGCTTGTAAAAGCAACAGGCTTATCTCCACCAGGACTCTTTCTTGATAATGTTATCAAAGTCGGTCGTGATGAATTGAAGATTGAATGTGATTATCAACGTGAGGTTGCAAATCAGCAACGTTTTCAAAAGCTGATATCCTCGGATCCGAATCTTGTTGCTGATAGATTCGTCGTTCCCAAGGTCATAAATGAACTGTGTACAAATAGAATACTCGTTACAGAACTTGTTAGTGGCGGCACAATCGACAAGGTTGTTGATCTTGATCAAGCCGAGCGTAATCGTATTGGACGAGCAATAATGCGATTGACCATGCTTGAGCTATTTGTTTGGAGATTTATGCAAACAGATCCAAACTGGGGTAACTTTTTATACGATGTACGAACTCGCACAGCATATTTGATCGATTTTGGTGCAGCTCGAGAGTACGATGAGGAGTTTGTACAGGGCTATCTTAACATTGTGATTGCAAATGCAAATAAAGATGAAAAGGCGTTAATAGAAGAATCAATACGGATGGGTTTCCTAACGGGCGAAGAGAATGATATCATGTTGGAGGCACACAAACTGAGTGGATTTTGTTTAGGAGAACCATTTCAGAGTTATGAACCATATGACTTCAAGAATTCAAAAGTTACATCTCGGATATCAGAACATGGTGCGGTATTCTTACAGCATAGGTTGACACCTCCGCCTGAAGAGGTTTATACGCTCCATAGAAAGCTAGCAGGGGCATACAATCTCTGCATCAAGCTTGGAGCCAAGATATCATGTCGGGATATCCTGGATGAAGTTATAGAAAGTAGAAGAAATAAAAGTTGACAAATCTACTCTTCAAGCAGTTATAATGGGCCTTATACCAAATCATACCTCACTCTATACCAACTGTTGTTTCCTAGGCCTCGTACGTTCCACATACCATCACTTGATTCTGGTTGTGTATTAAATGCCATATCTACTCCCTTGCAGCTCAACTCTACAGATTTGCCATCTTCACAGACTGATGCTGGTATATTATCACATTCCCAGAATACCCATGCCCATGCTCGTCCATATGGCTGGTCAGATCCTTGTGTTATATTTATATTAGCATCTGACCATGATTTGCCACCATTGCCAGTGACATCTACACGCACAATATTTCTGCCTCCACCAGCCCAAGCCCATCCAGAAGCCTTTATCATTACTGTCTCGCCAGGTGTCAATTGATGTTGCGTCTCAGCTGCTGCTCTACTCACTTGAGTAATACCAGAGAATACACTAACCTCACTAAGCCCTGGCATCTTATCCAAGTCAACTTCCTTTGCATCGACTACACTTGGTGGTAACACTTTATAATTCAAAGCTCGTTGCCATATTCCCTCACTTTCCTCTTCTGCCAGTTCTAATTTGGATAGCCATTTGACGTTACGAACAGCTGCATATCCAGGGACAATGACTCGTAATGGATAGCCATGGTCACGTGGTAAGTCTTTTTTATTCATTTCATATGCAAGAATGACATCGCCGAATGGATTGAATGCTTTACTCGTTGAGATGGATGTTTTCATACCATCGAGTGATTCAAAGCGTAAATGTTGTAGAGTGGGATGCTCATCAAGCAGTGTATATAGATTTTGAAGTGTCTGAGGTAGCTTGCAAGTTGTACTTGTATCTTTTGAAAGACTGTGCTTTACATCCGTCGTGTCTTCAAGCTGTTGAGATGCAAGCATGAGCACATCAGATAGCCGTGCTCCTCCCCATTTTGCGGTAGAGATTGCTCCCTGTCCCCTGGAAGATGCGCGTTTATAGGTTTAGGAAGATGAAGAGAGATGATAGTAACTTATGTTAGTACATACGGCTTGCAAAGACAATCAAATGAAGATGCATAAAGGCCAAATGAATCACTCAGATCTCAAATACTTCATATTGGACACATGAATTCATATAATAAAACAATACTAACGCGGACTTTCCAGGGTGTTCCACTTGTTCGTCTCAAGTCATTAAAACCACTACGACGATTCCCACTACATTGAAGTGTTGTTGTGACCTCTACCTTCGGTAGTGATTTGATTTGTTCTAATGATAACTTTGCAGTTTGATTATCAGTTTGTTTATCTTTCTTTATCTCATCATGCCATGATACTGGCTTCTTTGACAATAGTGACAAGTCGACATCCAATCTAAAATCTTTGACATCCTGTTCACTTAGTAATGGTACCGGATGATGATGTCTAATATAAAACTCTGATGCTGGTGTTATATATGATTGTCCTAATATATCACCTCTAACCTCAGCATTCATGGGAGTATCACCGTGAACAATTAACGACGAACTACGTGTTGGTTCATGTCCATATGGATCGTTCGCTTCATCATCAGTAAGTATTTCCATTTCATTATCAATCTTCTCTTGATCATCAGGATGGAGTGTACCAATAACCATTTTTTCCATTAATTGTTGCGGTAAGTCGCTTGCAAAGTGTTGTCTATATAAATGCCAGTGTGGTTCAATTGCCCCTCCCGCTGCTAATAGAATCTTTTCACTACCACCAGGATGATTGGCAATAAAATCGGTAGTGTCACTGAAATATTTCAAAGTGAGTTTTGACAAATATATATAATAAAGTATTCTCATATTACTCACTATACATTTCCACCGTATGTCATCCATACTCTACTACCGTTCTTGCCATTATTCTGTGAGACTTGTTCCATTGTGTATGTTGACAAATCTTCTTCTTCTTCATCATCATTATTATCTGTTGTGCAGTCTGTTGTTTTTGCTGCTTCACATTTGCTTGTATATCTATCCCCTAATAGTAGCCCAGATGCCGCTGCTGCAAATGTTGCCGCTGTAAGAGCATATGCATTGCTGCTTGTTTTATTGTGTTGAAAAGAAGCGCCTCCAGTATTATTCCGATATTGATATTGTGTAGAGAGGGAGGAACAATAAGTATGCTCAGCAGACTGCAGCATAGGAGAAACTAGCACTGATGCAGATGGCCTAGTACTATTCGCCGCCACTGATAGTTTGGTTCTACCGTTGACAGCAAATGATCTACGGACGAGTAGATTAATCATTGTCGAGCTTTATTATTAGTATAGTAGCTAGTAAATAATGTTTGCGTGTGTATAAGTAAGTCTAAGTATCTTTTTTTTGTGTTTGTGTAGATGATTGCAAATTTTTATGAGCAAATCTATATAATATGTACCAATCTGTATACCAGTTCAATAAACGACGCCTTTAGAGATCTTTTATTATAATCGTAGAATAGGAGTATACGTATTATCAACCAATAACAGGCCAAATCAAGGTTGTCATTAAAATATGAAGTGTGATGAAAAGGGGAGTCTGGCCGTCGCTTTATTTTCAATGACAATCGATCAATCACCCGCTTCATTCCTGATTGCAATAATAGATATGAAGTCCCCAAGCGATGAAGTCCAATGGACTGATGATAGTATTAGATGGGAAGGTGGACTACATGGGGATATTAAGCAGGAGGAAGGCTCCGACGATGACGAAGATTGTATGATTGATCCCTTCAAGTGAGTGTGCATTCCATGCAAATTATGATGTGTCGATGTTGATATGTTTGCATTCTGCTCTAAGTATACTCATGGCAATTATATATTCATATCTACAACTTATAATAGAGATCCTGACCCATTCGAAATATTTAGTTTTAACTTTGCAACGTCAAATAATGATGATGAAGAAGACAATAGTAACACACCAATAAACATACAAATACGTGGATATAAAACAGATGCAGATGAGGTTTGGAAGAGTACCGGCTTAACACTATGGCGTGCTTCTGATTATCTATGTCAATATCAAATGGATAATCTACATTTATTTCGAAACAAACACATCCTTGAGATTGGAGCAGGCTTAGGTTTGAACGGTATCCTTGCATGGAGAGCAAGCTCTTCTAATTCAGAAGTATGCATTACAGATGGTGACAGTGATGCATTAGTTCATCTAAGAGATAATGTTGATAGGAATCGAAATACTAATAGTGAAGATGGTAATGATGATAGTAATGTTGGCAAGGTATCTTGTAAACAATTGATATGGGGAAAGGATACATCGGAAAAATTCTTATCAACAATTGCAAAAGATCAAACATACGATGTTATATTGGCATCAGATATAATCTATTCTCCTGTCATCGTTGAACCATTGTGGGAAACAATTCAAACATTACTAAAGAAACCTACTGGTGTGTTTGTAATGGCATACGCGCGAAGAAAAGTACCGGTGAGCATTGAGCTTGTTTGCGAGAAAGGAGAAGAAGCTGGCTTTGTTCATGAAATGGTAAAAGAGGATAAAGAGGAGGGTATTTGGGTGTATACATTTCGTTACAAAGTGTAGGTTTGCACTGTTGTAGAGTCAATAGCGAAAGTACATGCAAATTTGTATGACACAAAAGATACTCTCCACTTTGGCAAGAGATTGAGTCGAGCTTCACTTGAAAACATCACACCATGTAGTGTGGTGGCGGCATATTCTGGCAACAACAAACATTACTTGGGTGACGCTGCAACTCTTATAACCTAATTGCTGCATATCGGTGTTAACAAGCATACAAAATAATGATTACATTCGAGCAGAACATCTACTCTCAACAAGCGAAGTTGGTTCTTCAAAATGAGTTCCCGCGTCTCTCGTGTGCTGCAATAGATGATGTTATTCAATCATCAAAGTACAAGTTTACCAGTGCATTCCACGTTCTAAGTTACATAGAATCTCATCGTGAAGAGGGGGATGGTAGGGGTCAGTTTAAGATGCTACCTGACTCCATCAAGGTCTTTCTCAAATCCGATCGTCCATCAAAAACGTTTCAATTGACGGATCAGCAATTATGTGATGAGATCGCACTCATCCCCCATTTCAATACTAAAGAGAGCTGCGTTAACGAGGTAGATAAGGTCAATGGCTCAGATGATAACAAGCCCGGTAGGTCCTCTCCACAACGTGATATTGAGGGTGAGAAAGACCATTTACGGACGAGCTGCTTGGATGATATTGAACAACGGATGGCTGTTATGAGGCTAGCCGAGCGCCAGGAGTTAAAAGCTGATACATTAGCTAGAGAAGTGAAAGAATTGAAAGCAAGACGAGCTGCTGAGCACAGAGCTTCCGCCGAACAAGTTCGGGAAATGGAATTGAGATTAGTCAATGAAATTGAATTGCGGCGACAAGCCAGCGTTCAGGCCGAACGAGAAGCACGAGAAAAGCGACAGCTCCAACTTCTTATGAAGAAAGAGCAAAAGCGACACCAAACTCAACAAAGGTTTGCTGAACAACAAGCAAGGTTTGCTGCGGAGCAGAATGCTATAACCATAAGAAAGTTAAAGAACCAGGTAAAGGAGTATCAAGCCAGATCTTCGGAATTGGCCATTGATAGAAATGGACACGTACATATTCAGGGCCGTGCCATGAGTGGAAATGGTGTAGTTCAAATTCGTAATGGTCGTGTCGTCCACGTAAATATTAGGTAGAATAATATGTTTGTGTTCGTTTTAAATTGAGGAGATTTATGTGTGGATTTGTAATAGAATGTGATGTTTAAGAAGTTAAAGGCAAAAGTTATGTAGTATGATGGGTGTAATAAGAGAATCTAACGATATTAAGAGTTGATATTTAAACTTAGCAGTTACAAATAAACATCATATGAAACAACAATCACAATCAAATGGACAATCCGGAGTCTCTCCTGCAGTATCTTTATTCATCAAATGTGCTTTGAATACTCTATGACCTCCATCATCTCTTCTACCCGTATACCCTTCCCCATTGAATATACCACCCAATCCATCCTTTGCCCATTTATCTTTACATTCCCTCTTTTGTGAATCATTTAATTGATCCAAGTCTGATCTTGTATATGATAATGATGATAATTTTGTAGCTTTTGAATGTAATGACGAAGGTGCTACTGCATCTCCACCCTTCTTCTTTCCTCCACTACCCATTGTTGATACAGCAGCTGTAGAAGAAGATGAGCCACCACGCAATGTATAATCATCAGCTTCCTCATCTAATCTAGCTTGTTTCCGTCTTTGACGTTCAATCTTTGCAATTTCTTTCTCTTTTGATAATTGTTGTTGTATCTCTTTATTAGTTTCTTTCTTCTTTGCAAATAATGAATCTATTTCATCTATACCACTACTTTTCTTTTTGGTAATTGTATGCTTCATTGACTTCTTGGGATTGCTCATTGAACTACTGTTCTTTTGTGATTTGCCCATTTTGATTGTAATTTGTTTGTTGATATTGTTCTATTTTGGCATCCTTTGACTAATTAATGACGAGTTCCTAAAAACTGATGATACTACAACACAATATTATTTATGATTGCTATGTTACGTTGCATATACTTAGTCCAAGGACACCTTAGTCATTGTTAGCCTCTCTCTCTCTAGGAGGTCAATATGATTGGCTTTGCATTTGCATCATCTTAGATCTTCACCACACGGTATCTTTTTTTCTATGAGAGTGTGGTCTGTATCGTATTATTGTGTGGCCGCCGTATGAATTTCAATATGCTATCGTAATAGATATAGCCAATGCAGTCATCTTGATCAGCTCTTAGCGGCCTTTCAACTTATGGAACTCCGGTGATACCTGCCTGGATATTTATTTCACTACATCGATTTCACTACAAAGCAAAATAAATGAGTGATGTAAAAATGAATGGCAATGAGGCAACTAAACCTAATGCTGTTGACACCCAACAACCACCACCCCCTTCAAATGATGACAACACGAGCAATAATAATAATTTGCTAAGTCATATCGTACCACCATCACATATATTAGACGATGGCCGGTTCATACAATTACCACCACCAACTACACTTGAAAAATCTACCTTCTTTGAAAGAGCAGTGGCCTCACGTCAGTTGATTGCAAATGATAATGATAATGGTATACAACGGAGAAAGAAGAAGGCGGCTAAAAGTACTAAGAAAAAGAAAAGATCAAGTGAAGAAGAAGTTGACGATATATCTTCCACAACATCCTCTATAATTAGCAATACTAAAAGAAGGAAGAAGAAACCCAAAACGACAGATACACAACAACAATACATACATCCATTGGCAATGGCAAGTGCAAAGTTACAATCCAATGGTATAAATGAATTAAGTAAGGCTATTAATTTAAATACATTAGTAATTGGTAATGAATACTTTGGTTTATCTAACATTGTTAATTCACAACCAAGTGGTATGGGTAAGATGATTGACAACATGGACAAGACTAATAAGAATAATGGAGATGCAACAACTACAAACAGTAACAATATACAATCAACAATAGACGAAGCAATACAAAAAGATCAAAACTTACGTACATCCTACACACTTCAAAATCGACATGAACAATATAAACACACCTCAACAGTATTATCACGACATTCAAAACGATTATCAAAATCTATATCAATAATGCAAACTATTGATAATAAGTTATTTACATTACGCAAACAATGGAAGTTATGCGCACCTGAACATGGTGTACGAACTATTGGTCCAGTGAGGAGTAAGGAGGTAATTGCTGTTGATGTTGATGTATATAATAATAATCGTATCATGTCAAGTAGTACAACTACTACAACAGCAACAGCAACTACGTCACAGCTTGGTAGAATTGCAAGACGTGTACCACGATATGCAACAATTGAAATTGATGATGAATATAATATGATGAATGATATTAAATCTTTAAGGAAGAAGGTTAAGAATGTATTGGTAAATTTGAAGAAGGTTACTAATGATGATGACGATGATACTCTTCATCCTGAATCAACCTCCTCTATGGAGTTAGAACCACAAACCAAGTTAAAAGAAACAACAATAAGTAAAACAAAGGCAGAACCATTTGCAATAGCTGACCCAACAATAGGCAAGATTGATCATGACTTTGATCCGAATAAGGTGCCATTACTTACATTATTATTTAGTATTGAGAAATCATGTACGGGATTTGTGGAGTTTGCTACATTATCTTCTTCCTTCCAATCGAAATCGAATGATGACAATGGTAAGAATGAAAAGGAGTCGCAGAAAGAGCAGAGTCCAGATGAGCGTGTTATAGAGGCATTGCAACATTCATTATTCTGTGCATCGTTATTTGAATCAATGAGAAGTGAGATTATACAACCAACTTCATCCACATCTTCATCACAACAGCAACAACGTCAACAAAAGTCAAGTAGTAATATTGCATGGTTATCAAGTGAAATGGAAGAATCATTCTTACCACCGCCAACATCAATGGCAGGAGGAGATAGTAGTAGTGATAGTCAATTGTTGTGTGTAGTACATTGTCATGAGGGTGAAGTGAAGGTACAATTAGATGATGAATACTCATTGACTGTAAAGTTAATTGAGGCCGGTACGGCTGCCGGTTGTGCTGGTAAAGCCCTGTCTTCACTTGAAGAGGCAAGTACTACAGTAACGAGTAGTACTACCAAGCAATCGGATACTAATGACAGTGGTTCACAAAGTCCAACTCGTCTTAAGACGCTCTGTAGAGCATTACTACTTCATTCGCAAACTTTATATCATACACATTGTATGAAAAGTAGAAACAGTATCGAGAAGAAGAAGAAGGAAGATGATAAGACCGTTACATTAGGATTTGCCAGGACAAAGAAGGAAGTTAAAGAACCGTCACCTCATATATTACAACAATGTGTAAGTTTGGGTTGTAAATTCATTATTGAAAAGAAGATACGATTGGTTTTGAAGGTAAGTTGTATGTTCTCTTTCTATATTGATATAGTATGAAATATCTGTGTTAACATTGCAATGTATTTCTCAACACTTTACTACTTACAAACCAAACAGAAACTCTCCCATTGGCTTGAGAGTGATATGAAATGCAGTGATACAATCAGTATAGAGTGGCTACCACTATCATTATTTGATGCACATTCACAGTTTGTATTAATCTTTCGTAATGTATGCCTTGATGTTGGAATATGTGGTGATACTTTGCGTGTAACACAGACAAATATTGATGGACTTAGGAGTAGTGTTGAATTTGGCTCTGAAATTGAACTGGAAATCTTCTTGAAGTTGACAATACGGAGAGAGCTTTAGATACTTACTAACATTTAGTAAGACTTAGGCAATGAGTTATGATTAATAACTGTATTTACCCTAGACAAAGGAATGGTATAGACTCAGCCTCTGGTGGTGGTGGTGGTGCACCATTGTCATCTTGAGACTCCGACACTACCGGACATTTAGAACAAAACCAATCACAATCTGGAATTTCTGATTCAGTCAATGGAGGTGTCAGACAGTCCAAGTGATAACCCTGTTTGCAGCTATCACATTCCAACATTTCATTCTGCCTATCGCCAAGCTTGCACACTCCACATGTATCCAGTAGACCTACATATGAATGCAGTTCACACATGTAGCCAATTATGTCCCTTGATCCATTGTTTGTAATGACTCTGCGTCGATCCAATATTTCGGCACAAAGGGCATGAGTAAACTTAGTGCATCCTTCTTCTTTACATTTCAATAGCATGCCACTTTCGCCTGAGCATTCCTCGCACTTTGGCTTGACAGACCCCTTAGTATTTAGACAGAGAGATCTATTCTTCTTCAATTCACCCTGAACATTTACTGCAACTTTATCATCGAAATAAGCATCCTCAGTAGACATTAGGCAAGCTAAATGAACCCAGCCATTAGTATCAGTCGCCTTCATGCCTCCTAATACATCATATCTATGACATAGTTGGCAAAAGGTCGTATCATGAATTCGTCCATCACTTTTAGCCTTATTCTCTTCGGGCAGTTGCTTAGGAGGTTCGGTCTTCTTCTCTCCTGCGGCATTTTTCATCCGTTCATCTTTGTTTATAGATGGATGAAAGAATGCAGTACATACATCACAAAGGAAATTCCCATTCTTGTCTATATTACGGCAACATGCGTGGTCAGTCCGCAAGACAAGCATTTAATGAAAGGAGTGTCTCCTATATCAGCCTCTTCCTCAAAGAAGCAACAATCACAGAGGAGACCAGGTTCACCTAGTCCATATCTCTTTCCAGCACATGAATGTTTATCCTCCTCCTTTGTTTTGATCTTCTTCTTTTTGGATGGGGTACCAGTACTACTACTCTTTCTTCCTCTTTTATTTCCTGAGGATCTGGGTTTACGAGAGGCGACTCTCTTTGTTTGTACTGGTATCTGTTTGTCTTCTTCAAACTTACGACACATTGTAATGACTCCGTCTGAAGTAAAAGTACCGTAAATGTAGTAAGACCCATAGAGATTGCTGCCTGCTCCTTCAATGTTGTAATAACCTTCATTATTCTTTGTGAACATTAATTCGACATCTGTCTCGGAAATTTTGACTTGACCCTCATCGCCCAGTTCTGAGAACCATCCAGGGTACTTTCCATCCAATGGAGGGGTACTAGCTGTTTGTCCCTCGGTAACTTGATGCTGATATTCAAACTCTAGACCATTTGCAAGATTATCTAGACCTAATGCCCACACACCACTGATCTTATGCACTCCATCTGATACCGTCAGCTTACCTCGAAGCGTTACACTTCCTGATTCTGGTATCTTTGTTGGTGGAGGTAGAGTATTATCATTTGTTGTTAATGTAGAATTAACCTGACTTGCTGCTGCTGCTAGTGCTGCTTTCTTCTTCACTTCCATGTCTTCCTCTCCAAATTCTGCTTCATCTGATGATTCTTTTTCTGCCACTGGTTCTTCTTCTGCAGCCAACTTCCAGTGGCCAAAGTCTACCAAATTAGACTCTTCCTTATCTTTACCAGTAAAAGGGTTAATGACTGGTGAATCCGGGGCAACTTCTTCAGGTCCTTTTCCATCGACTTTACTTTCGTCTCCTTCTTCTGGAAGGGAGGGAAACGCCTCCTCAGCTTGCTTCTTACTCTCTTGTTCAGCTGCAAGTTGTTTTTCATTATCTAAACTTTCATTCAACTCATTCTTATTACAATTTGCATCCATTGATTGATCAGTATATTGCTCATAATTGTCAGAATGTGCTTGTTGAGATGTTGTTAAGTTTTGGAGCTGTATATCTTCTTCAGTATGTGCACTATTATTGTGTTGGGGTGGCAGTGTAGTTGTAGATGTAGACGAGTATGCAAGATTTTGTGTATTCATGTTGTTATTGCTTACCGCTGGTAGCGGCTGCGCGGCGACAGCAGCTAACGAAGCAAGTATATTAGCATCTCGTAAGTGAGATGGAGATGGGTTTATAGATGGATATGAATCATTAGTTGTTGTTGTAGCTTGTTGATTTGCAACTTCATTTGCAATCATCTAAAATGTTCATGAGATTATCATACATTTGTTGTGATAATATGATGATAAGTATACGGAAACATAAATATTAGATTTATATATTTCAAATATCAATAACAAACAAAGATATATACTCACCTGATCATGATCATGACCCATATCCATATTATTATTATCCATCATACCAAAATTATATTGAGTGTTCTTGTTGTTGTGTTGATGATTCTATATCATTATCTTTAGTTTGGCCATCATTTTGTTGAGGCCGGTAGTTGTAGGTATCCTGATTACCGACCTGGTCACCGCCCATACCATAATTAAATCCGCCAGAGGAGTTCATACTAATAATGTAACCACTTCACTTTGTTGTTTTGTTGAAAGCCCGAAAGCCGTAAGCCGAAAGCAATCTATGCCAAATAATAAAGACTCCCTTTTACAATCACAAGAAAGCAACAACAACTTCACTATAGAATTTTGCACAATCATCGCAAAGATTATTTACGCTAACAACCTTCCCTCTATTATCTTCACCAGACAGAATATAATACAAACGCGCTATTTATTGATTGACGACATCCTCTATTATTATCAATCATGTCAGGCAACGCAAACAATCAACAACTCAGCAAGTTTTTCCCCGGCAAGCTATACCTCATGCTTGATCGTGTAGAATCTCTTGGTTTAGCACATGGTGCATCATGGTAAGTTTATGTTCGTAGGTGTAGGTATTGTCATGCTTGTTGTTTAATTTATGTATATCACGGCCGTGTAGGGTTATATTGGCGTGGAGTTTGTGTCCACTACCGTCCTCATACGGCAAGTGGGCTACTCTATCATCATACCTCAACGGCAGCTGCAACAAGTTGACACATCATGTGAACCTTTCTCATGTGCAACCGGTGCTCCTGTTCTAGACTACTAGTAAACACCTAAAGCTCACTGTTTTGCCCAACAGCAATTGATTGACATCATGTGAACACTAACCCAATACGCCTTCTCATCATTCATAATAGGGTGTCTGAAGGTCGTGCCTTTGCAATACACAACCCAGATGTATTCATGAATGAGATCACACCTCAGTTTTTCGATAAGCAGACACATCTTCGTTCATTCCATCGTCAACTAAGTATCTGGGTAAGTTATTATTATTATTTTACGGTACACCTTTCCGTTGGTTTATCATCATTCTCACAATATCTATCTCCTTAACCTACCTTATCAACAACCCACTTAGGGGTTTACTCGTCTTGAAACTGGATCGGCGGGGCGTGGTGTTTGGTTTCACAAGTTCTTTGTAAAGAATCAGCCGGACTTGATCAAACATATCAAACGAGTACCAGTGAAGAACCCCAAGGCTTCATCAAATACATCAAACAAGCCTAAGAATCATCTACCTGATTATACCCAATATAAAATTCCACCAACATGTGCTGGTCCAGATTCGGTTGCTCTACAGGCTAGTCTCCTTGCGGCAGGTAATCTACCGGTGATCAATCCAAACTTGCGTGCAACTGCTGTTCACATACCCCCACCACCTCCAAATCAAGAGGCTAGTCTTGAATACTTGTTATCCCTTCGGCGTATGCAACAACAAGCTGGACTTGCTCCTGGAATGCCTATGCCAGGCTTACCAGGTGCTGCACCTGTTGTGCCTGGAAATGTGGGAAGTCTAAATCAGGGAGGTTTGAACCAACCTAACCTCTCTCAACAAGAGCTACAAAAGCAATTGTTACTTGCTCAAGCTTCCGCCGCTTCCGCTGCCGGGGGTGTAGCACCAGTAGTAGCTCTTCCAACACAACTAACAACACAATTATCACAAGGTAACAGCAACGCCACCACCGTGGGCGCTCCTACCAATGGTGACTTATCTCAGATGGCACAGCAATTGCTTGCAGGTACTAAGCCGGCTGAACAACCGGCTGTTGCTGCTCAAGCAGCTCCTACTACTCAAGCAATCCAAGCGTCGCCAGCTGGTACAGCTGTAGTTGGAAATGGTAACATCCCTGATCAACAATTACTCCATATGCTTTTGTTACAACGTCAGCAAGCCCAAGCCGCTCAACAAGCTGC